>Ga0209972_10000128_pt1 | contig 69808 bp, 95 predicted proteins | sample NOAtaG_7_FD_187302 | JGI IMG/M metagenome (GOLD analysis project Ga0209972, IMG submission 187302) | Freshwater lake microbial communities from Lake Erie, under a cyanobacterial bloom - NOAA_Erie_Diel1S_2200h metaG (SPAdes) (version 2) | ecosystem: Environmental > Aquatic > Freshwater > Lake ... | reverse complement strand
TGCCAACTCATCTAGCTTACGATCTAGCTCTTGTAAGCGAGGTGATCTTACGAGAACCCCAAGAGGAACTACGATCTAGTGGCCTACTAGCACTTTGTTGCGAGGGTGGGAATCGAACCCACGATCTTGAGCTTATGAAACTCACGAGCTACCTCTACTCCACCTCGCGTTATTATTTTATTGAAATAAAAAACTATTCCAAATACGACTTGATCTTTTTGAATATAGAGTTAAATTAAATTTATTTATTCTTACATTAATTGCATATTGAGAATATGCTCTTTTTAATATTCTTGCTATGGCATCTGAATCATTAGGATTTGCAGTGAACAAAGTATTCAACCATGGTATTTCTTTTGATCCTACAACAGGAACACCTTGACTAATAAAATCAGCAGCTACAATATTAAATGTTTCAGAAAATGACACTTGCATTCCTAAATCCATTTGTCTACAAAGTTGTAAGAACTCTTCTCTCGGCATCCATGCATGTTCAATAAGCTCATGTCCTCTATCAGATATAGTGTTAAAAAACGCTTTTAAATTATTATAAACTGATTGTCCATTTTGTTCTATTCTTCCTACATTAATATGAAAGCAAAGTTTTTTTCCAATAGAATCAGCAAATTTAACAGCAGCAATAGCTTGAGTCATATGATTTTTAAGAGGACGAATAGCACCAAAACAACCTACATTAATATAATCTGATTTTGTATTTGGTCTTTTACCAACTCTAAATGTTTCTGGATAGTAATTAGGAAGATTAATAATATTCTTTTCTTCTTTTTGAGGTGTTAATGAATATCTATTCTTTACATAAAATCTTAATTCTCTAAACATTTGAGGTGCATTTGTTGCTACATATACACTAGACTTTTTTGTATACTGTGCTATCCAATCAAATGCCACACCTTCATTAGCTAAAAAAGGTGTATTACTATGTACACGAATAATCCATTTTACATTTGGATGCAGTTGTTTTAATACATCAAATTTTTCAGGAACTACCCACAATCCTTCAATAATTACATGTGTAGGTTTAAATTCAGCGACCTCTCGATCAATGTCATTATTATCTACAACCACTACAAGTTTAGATTCAACTTTAGAATTATTCAGCATTTTTTCTACAAATGTTGCTGAGTTGTACAATCCTGTTGTTAAACCTTCATGTGAATAATGTTCTTGATTGTAATCATGTCTTCTCTTAAGAATAAATAGTACGCGCTTTTTCATTTTTTTTTATTTTGTTTTATTGATCGTAAGCTAAATTTTGTCCACCTCTCACTGTGGATTGTTGTTCCTCTTCCAAATCTCGAAGTGTGCCTTTAAAGCTCTGGCGTATTGCTTCAAATTTAGATGCTGCGTTAACAAGTGCTGTAATGTTACCATCTCTGCCGTGCTCAATTTCTGTAGTCTCCATGTATTTAGCAAGCCTATCCAACATGCTTTTGATACCAGCATAAGCTCTGTACGTTGGTGTTTCGTATAACTTTTTACACATTTTGATAGCATTAACAATACTATCTTCATCAGTAGAAAACTCAGCTTCAACTTCCTTAAGAATAAGTTCTTCTTTTTCATGTTCTGGTACATCAAAAAATGGGTTTACATCTGGACTAGGACAAGTCATATAAAACAAATAAGCATATATTTTTAAATACTCATCTGGAAACTCATCCATTATATCTTTTAAAAATTTAAGTGTATAACAATGTTCTGTTGCTACCACCTTTGAATTCTGTATATCAAATAGTCTAATCATATTATCCCTTTTGTACTGCTCTATCCACTCTTTTACTTAAACCACGAAGAACATGATATTTTTTTAATTCATCATCATGAACCCAAGTGATAATTTCTTTTAACTTATGTTCATTATTCATGTAACATCTTCTAGCTGAAGTTCCTAAAACTATATCACCATTATCTATATCATCTAGATAATCATCTAATAGTTTTATTATTTCCACCTTTGTAGATCCTTTTTCATATCTTGGCCAGTAAGGACAATTGATGCAATGTTTACCACAACAATTTCCTCTAGAAATAAGAAACTCAGCTGTCAATGGTTTTGCCATTTTCTTTTTCTTTTAAAAAGTCCATATTTCTTACAGCACCTTTACCCCATCTACCTTTTCTAGGTTTCCAATCTTCAGGTATTACAGGAACTAAAGGTTCCCCTGCTGTAGGATTTCCATAAATTATTAAATCATTTTGATCCACTGTACGTATCATTCCTGTCTCATATATGCGTACAACAAATTGTGGGTTTGATGTTACGCTACCACCAAACATAAACATAACAAGGCATTCTCCAAGTTCCCTTGCATATGCATCAAAAGGATTATGTATTTCATGTATCGTTTGTGTTATCATACAGAATATAAAATTGATAAACCGTGCAACCTACCAGCTGCATCAAATAATTCTTTTATTGTCTCAGGCTCCTTGCGTGTAGCAAACTCTTTTTCTAATTGCGAACAATTATGTAAAAGATCTGCTATCATTTTTAGCTCTTCTTGATTAACCTTGTCTTCTAAATAGTTAAGAACGTTTGTAGCAAGTGTCCACATTGCAGCACACTTTCCTTGAGGATAGACATCTTGTGATAATTCTTTTGCGGCATCAACAATTAACTCAGACATTTGAGCATACATTTTTGAAACACGTTCTTTTTGTGTTTGATCTGTTTCACGTTTGTGTTGAGCTATTGTAACTAGCATTTTTATTACATCAAACCACATTAGTATTTTGGTTTTAATTTATTACGATTATCTTCTAGCCAATGTATAACACTTATTGCTTCTTGCTTCAAATAAGGAAGATCATATTGCACTATATCTAACACTATAGGATCTCCATTACTATCAAGAGCTGTTATAGGATTATCAAACTTATCTCTTCCCACTTCTTCAAACAATATATGATGTATTGTAAGAGAACCAAACTTAAGCTTAGGATTGTGCTTAAGAATAATAAACATATACATACTAAGCTGAAGAGCATAATGATTAAGATGACAATCATCTAAATGCGACACAGGTGGTTGCATCTTTTGCGTCACCCCTTCCCAATTTGTAAACCCAGATAACTTAATCTCTTTATTAGTTTTATAATCTGTTATATGCACTTCACCATTTATCACTTCTACTAAATCTGATTGTCCACATATACCAGCAGATTTTAAATACACCATGTGTTCTGGATAGACACCATCTGTAAGCTTTTGATTAGGACTATGTTTAATCCCTTCGATTTCAACTGGTTTAAAAATAGGAACAGTGACACCCTTTCTCTCAATATTATTAAGCTCACATATATCTGCTTCTCTACAGTTGTGATACCATGTTCCAAGTGTTGTAGCTCTGTTAGCTTCTGCTTTCCAAGCTTCCTTTATTTCTTCTGGTGTCATCCCATACCATTTGCTCTTTTTGTTTCTAGAAGACTTAACAGCTATAGCATCGGCATCAAAAGGTTGCTTAAAATTAGATATTAAACTTGTAACACTTAACCAATCTGTATTATCCTCACTTACATATTTATGTTTGTCAGGATAAAATTTTAATATACTCATAAACCTAATTTTTCATTTAGTTTGTCCTCTTCTTCTTCTGTAAGAATTGCTTCCCACTTACCAAGAGGACAATCAGAACTTAGAGCTCTAGTTTTTAGACTAAGACTACACCCACAGCCTCCTTTGTTTTCATTACAACAAGGCTGTGTTCCAGGAACCATACAACCCTCACCTTGCACATCTAGAAGATCACATTCGTTACAAATCTGCATTCTGTGTTGTGCAATTTCTTCTACGTCTTCTTTCTTAAATATAGAGTTGGTAATTCCTTCAAGAATCGCTCCCTTGTTCTTCCATATCTTTATTATGTTTTTTCCTAGACTTGACATTGCTTTTAGTTTTATGTAGTTTAATAAAATCTTTTCTTTGGGTTTCTTCTTCAACTAACTTTTTAAGAGATGTCAATTCATATAACATTTCAGCTGTTTTAAATCTAGCTGTTATTTTTTGAAGACCTCTTGCTTTATTGTTCTCTTCAAATTTCTGTAGCATGTCAATCTTATCATCTATCTTCCAATGCTTAATTGTAAAATCTCCAAGATTTGTAACATGCACTCTATAATGAGAAAGACTACTAAGACTATTTCTTAACTGTCTATAATAAAAAGCTATTACACTTTCCACTACGTCTTTAGACAATCCCACTTCTTTAGCTACATCACCTATAAACTCTTTTGCTTTTTTAGGACGCAAGACTTAATATTTTAAAATTCAATAATAAGTTACCCTTTGCAAACACATCAAGCTTTGGATTGATGGTGATTTTCTTTTTGTTCTTTCCTTCTTTTACAATTAAGTTTTTTCTAGCTGCTTTTGTCAAACAATTCCTAACACTTTGAGGAGAAGAGAATATCTTCTTTTCGTGCACTCGACTACAAAATGATGTCAACTCTTGCTCTCCTTCAAGTGCTAAAAATGTTAAACAATTAAGATCAGCATCGCTAACAGAAATCTTATAGAGATAGCAATAGGTGAGCAACTGGTACTTCACAGCTTCCCAATTGCTCATCCTCATCTTTTTCTCTATTTGATTTACTACTGCCATTTCTTATTTCTTTTTTAAAGAACGTTTTTTAGGAGATGTTTCTTCTTCATCAGCAATGAGCACTTCATCCCCCACTTGCAAACCTTGCTCAGCAAGAGCTGGATTGTTAGCTAAATCTTCTTCTGTAATAGTGTGACGCTCTCCTTGTTCTTCATCCATTGCTGGTGGTTGAGAGGGATTAGTCATCTGAGCTACAAAACTAATAGCTTGAATCTCCTCTGCTCTTCCTTTAGCAATACGTGTATTTAATTCCTGTAACTGAGCTTGAAGTTCTTTCACCTCAATCTGCTCTTTAAGAAATGCTACAATCTCATCCTTCGTAGGGACATTTTGTCCCCCAGTTGTTTTTTGTTCTTCCGACATAATTATTGGTTTTTAAATTATTAAAGACTTATATCATCATCATCGCTAGCTTGATCAGCAATATCCTCATCAGCTATAAACTTCTTCCATATCTCATTAAACTTAGCATATGGCGTGTCTAATATATAAATGTCCCCTGCATCTGTATACACTGTAGTGCAATACTGGGTTCCATCCTCATCCTCATCTGTAGACATCTTAAACGCATTGACACATCCTAGATAGATGGTAAATGGAAGCCACTTACCATTATCCGTAATATTCAAAATATCTGCTTGCTCTTGTGGTATTGAATGACAATACACTTTACATTCATGGTAATACATGTTGTTGTTTTTTAGGTGATAAATGATATCTATTATAATTAATAAACTTACTTCTATTATTAGACTTAAGCATCTCCTCTCCCAACATCCTATAAGTGAGCCCATCCCTGCAATCTACTACAGGAACGCCCCCCAACTCTTTTCCTTCTAAGTCTCTAATAATTCTGTAATGGGATAGTAATTCCTCTTCTCCCTCTTGTGTTAGTTTTCTTGTCTCCATAATATAATATACTTTAAATGTTTAAACTTAACAAATTTAATTTTAAATTATATGTTAACAATATATACTTATCCTCATACTGTTAATATCCTACCTACCACGCAAAAATGCTATGTATAACATACCATAATATTTAATACATTATTATATTATAGGTAGCAAAAATGCGTGGTCAGAAACACTTCGTATTTCTTCCCCCCCCCATAATGTTTCTCAAGAAACATCCCCCCTACCTAGCAACTACTATGTTAGAGAATGTGGGTACCTTACCATTTAACCATCCCTACCTTAAAATTAGGGCAATGTTGCCCCAATCTAAAATCATAACAATGAAAATTAAATTGACTAAAAAATCGCAATTTGTTGCTGAAGCAACAAATTCCGAAGGACAAATTCTTCGCTTCTCTCGTACCAACTCAACGTGGTACGAGTACGGAATTCAATCTCGTAACATTGGAGACGAATTTGAAGTGGAAACAGCCGTAAGTAATTTAGGTAACTTAATGGTTGTAAGATTAACTGCTGATAAGTACAGCAGCGTACTTGCTATTGAGAATGCGTTATTACAACGTGATTTAATGAAGAAGAAAATAGAAGGAGTTTAATACTCCTTCTATTTTTTTATATATATAAATACATAACATTCAATCCAATCCATTGTATGTAATCTATTTGTATATGTAATTCTTTTTCTTATCAATCAAATTGTAAGCATATGAACCAAGTCATTCACTTCATCGTCATAGATGGTTGCGTAATCAGATGCGAATCTCTACAAGAAGTACGAGAAATACTGAGCGCACATATAAATGCATGATTATTAAGCAATTAAGAGTGGTTGTTAGTGTGTTAGACAACCACTCTTTTTTCTTTTTATATTGCAAAAATGCGTGTAATAGTACAATTTGCGCGCGGATAAGATGGCTATAATTCTTTAAGGTTGATAAACCTTGACAAGCATGTGGGGCAACGATACCATTCTATGCAGAGACTACTAATCTCTAATCCAACCAGATTAAGCATAGTATTGAAACACTTTAGTAGAGTGTAATGGGTTCGAAAAGATAAGGACAAATTATCTTTTTGATTTAACGTTTGTGCAGACACAAAAATCATGCGAGTGCGAATATGTTCCTTAGACAAGAATATATATAGGCGCTTTAAGTTTGGTGACAAACACATAAAATGTCTAGAACACTAAAACCACAGTGTTCTACTTCTTAGGTTTGTGGTAAAACCTATTAACAACTGTTGGTACTTTGTTATCGTGCAGTGAGATGTTAACGTAGACTTGGAAGGGTCTTATATATGTTTAGCTGAACATATATTGGTTAATGTCTTTATTTACTATTAAAAAAAACGAAGAGATTAGCAGTCTCGATGTCCTCATCAATTAAACTAATGTTTTATGCCAAATCCTTTAAAACAATTAACAGCTTTTGACTTTTATTGTGATTCATTTGAAGAATTACCTGCAAAGATGAAAGAAGAAGTGGGATATGAAGTGAGACCAGTTGATATATGGTCTATTAACATAAGCCAATTTGATATAGATAGGCTTCATGTCACTTTAACCATTCTCTATTGGAAAGATAAGAGCCTTCAATTAGGCTCTTTTTTTATTAATGCACCATTCTCACGTGGATATAAAGACTTCTTAGCAATCTGTAAATATATAGATGGAGACTTTAGTCTCGTTAACATCTAATGACTAAGATGTGAAACCACACTGATACACCATATGTGATAAAGACATATGAGCAACATAGGGGTGAACCCTAGAGTGTCAGTCTCCCAAGGGTGAGCAGTTGTAATACCTATTAAATTCTGCTATTTGCCAGTAATGGTAGCAGACTCCTACAGGTTAGGTAAAAGTATTACAACTGAGTGCAGAGGGGTAAAAAACCTATGTGGCAAGATCACAACATATGAAATCTCATTATACATGAGATGACGTGCGAAAAACTCACATAGGCAGAAAGTTTACCATTAAACAGCTATATATGGGCAGGAGCTGTACTTTCTTTTTATTTTGTCACCAACTAAATTAATTTATATGAACTACAGAATTTTACACCCAGTAGGCGGTACTATGAATCATGATCTTGAAAGAGGAGTATTTGAGTATGAAGACATTTGGTCTGTTGAAGCCAATAGTCTGAATGAAGCATATTTGCTATCTCAAAATGACTTCTCTGAAATGTATGATTCTGGAATGTATGCAAGATTAGGCGTTAGATCTACATCTGTTGGAGATATTATCATTGAAGAGTCTCTTCATGGTGATTTTGACCAACACTTCTTTGTTAATGGTTTAGGGTTTGTTGCAATCCCACATACTGTTGCAGGGTATATTGATTGGGGAAATCATATGCAAACAAAGAATGAATTAGATCTTAATGCATTTGAAGCAGAAAATTGTTAAGTGTGTGAAAGAGTCGCATAAAATCACCTTTAGCGTCCAAGAGTACAACATTACCTAGGCTCTTTGTTGTATGCTCAGATACGATAAGAACTTGCTATGACTGGCATAGCCACACACTTACATTCTATTCTCTTTGCACAGTTGTAGTTAGTTATGACCTAGTCTAGAGGGTTATAACTTGTAAACCTACTGTCACTTAGATGACAGCTTGAAACACTCAATAAAGAGTAGGGGCTGCAACTTGTGCATTGAGATTATTATGTAACCAATAAATTATAATATATGAATGAGTATGTTGTAGGTTATTACACTCCTCAAGGTAGGATGACAATAACAATAACTGCAGATTCAAGAGAAGAAGCAAGAACTAAAGCCTATTCTATGGGCTATCAAGTAATTGATGTATCTCTTGATTAACTTATTCTTTTTGCATATAGTTGTAATCACACAGAGCGTCTCCTTACTACCCATAGGTTATGGGTGCTGCATAAAAAGCAGGTAGTAAAGTGGGTAATGCCATAGGATGTCCTGATAGGTAAGATGTGATGAATATTGGTCTTGAGTACAACCAATAACAACTTGTGCTTAGAGATAAACTTCAGAAAAACGTGCACAAAAGCCTTGCGTTAAGGGTTTTTTAATTTTTTACCTGATGCAAGCAAACCTTATTCTCTTTGCATAGTTGTAATAGTAAGAGAACATTGAGATGTACAGCTCAAGGGTTCTCAACTGGTGCTAGCTACACTGGTTTAGTAGGTGATACAGTGCCTTCTATGGTTGATTCCATAACTCTCTGAGAGGTGCTATTACAACTTGTGCTTAGAGACAACATTGTAATCAATTAAAATTAATATACTATGGGACAGTTTAAAAATGTTGGTGATCCATTCTTAGCTCTTGCTGAAGAATGTGCTGAAGTTATTCAGGTGATTAGCAAGAAGTATAGATTTGAGGGTGATTGGAATGAGATTCCTGAAGGTAAGAGTGTTTCTCGTTTACAAGAATTGGAGAATGAAATGAGCGATCTTATTTATCAGTGGAATCGCATCCAAGGTGAAATAATGATGCGTCAACAAGGATTTGTACCAATTAGAGAGTTTGATATTTAATCAATTAAAATTAATTCATATGAATCAAGTGTATGCTGTATGGTATGACAATGGTGCTCAATATCCAGAGGACCATATATTTGGCCTAAAAAAGCTATTTGCATCTGAAGAAGGTGCTAAAGCTTATATAGACCAAAGAATTGCAGATGGTGATACTTATAAAGATGAGTATTACATCACAGTTGAACAAATTCATTAATTCCTCATCATTAAAAACTATTTAAAATGAAAAAAGTACTTGTATTTGTCTACGCATTTATCATCTTTATGATCGTAGATATTGGTGTTATTGTTTATTTATTGACTAAACCAGAATGTGAACGCGATCCTACTGAATATCAACTAGTTATAGAAGATGATTACATTATAATTAGTTATTATAGTAGAAAAGTTACACAACTACCACTTGATAGTACTTGTAACTTAGGCGATATTCTTATCAAAGACAACGAATAAACGCAGCGAGAGTTTACCACTAAACAGCTATGTATGGGAAGGAGTTGTACTCTACGCGGTTTTTTTATTTTCCTCATCACTCAAACTATTAATTATGAACATTAAAACTGTTCTTGAAAGCTTAAAAGATGCTTTCACACAAAAACTTGATGAAAACATTACACTATACAAATGTATAGGTAGTAGTATTTATGAATCACCAATATGGCTTCAACTTGATGCTATGTATTATGGTGAAGATGGTATAAGATTTAGATCTTCCCAAAACTTTAATATCGCATTTATATTAGAATGTGATAAACTAACAATCGAATGGATTAAAAACTATCACGAAAAAGCATATGAATACTTTAAGTATTTAAAATATGCTCATATTCGTGATAATCATCCAACAGTTTGGCAAGATGTATTTGAAAACGAAATTCAAAAAGACAGAGTAATATCATTTGTTAACAATTATCAATTTGCTTAATATGTCTAAAGACATCATCAAAATTCAATCAAAGTGTATCCAAACTAGGCTTACACATGAAGGTCAACTAATTGATTATAGGCTCATATATCCTATAAGTCAAAGATTTAAATGGCATCTTGAACTTGAAGAGCCAGATGAAAATGAGCATATATATCGATTCAAAATCAAAAGTGGTGTAGAAAGACTCTACTACATACGATTTAGCAATGACTTTAAAAAAGTCAAACATTGGATGATGCTTATTATGATCAAATCTTCTGATTTTAAAATCAGAGAAGAACAAAAGAAAAAACAAAGTTTAATATCAATGTTTTCAAACCTCTAAAATTTATTTAAAATGAAAAAACTTGGCAGATTTACACTATTAGCATTCTTTTTTGTATTGCTTTTTATTCTTTCTTATTCTATAATACCTTTTATATCATGGGTATTTGGAGGAAGCTTTAAAGATGTAGCTCAAAATGTTGCATATATAACAATGGGTTCTATTGTTATTATTGTAGGACTTGGGTCACTATTTAACGAATGCTTTGATGAAGATTTTTTGACAAAAGATTAGTTGGTGAGGAAAACGAAAGCCCTGAAATCCTTTTGGACGTAGGGGTTTTTTTTCTTTAATTTAAAAAACATTTTATGGCACTTAATTTATTAAAAAACGATGGTCAATTAGAACCAGCACCAGATCAAGTTAATCTTGAAACAGGTAAATCTATGTGGATTATCAAAGATTACAAAATTTGGGCTTATACATATCAAGAAGCCCTTGAATTATTACCAATGATTGAATCATTTTAAAATTAGTACGAAGGTTTAGTGTCCACCTGAGAGCTCGTAAGAGAGAAAACACTATTTTTTTATTCACCATTTAAATAATGTCACAAATGACAAATTTCAAATCAGAAATTGCAGAAGCTTTATTTGATAGCTCTGTAAAAGTATCTCGCGAAGCTCTTGTATGGGCTATGAGTAATCTCCCAGATGGAGAGAACAAAGGCAGCCACACTATTGGTGGCAAACTTGCTTATGATCGCAACTTTGATCATAGTCAAGAAAATATATGGCAAGCTATTGGCGTATCAGAAAAAGAAGGAGAACATCTTGGTAGAGTTATGACAGAACAACTTGCAAAGATTAAAGATCCAGAAGGAAGAGTGAGCACTGTTGTAGAAGGTGTTCTTGATGCTATTGAAAAGCATCCAAACTTGATTAAGCTTATTGCTGTTAAAACAGTGCAAGAAGCTCTTGAGTTTGCTCAAGCAGCAAGTGAAATGGGTGATATGGCTAAAATGATGAAGATGATGAAGATGTTGGGTAGAATGAAAGGAGGTGACAATGAAGAGTAGTATTATCATTATTATTTTCTTTTTAGCAGCTTGCTGTAGACCTATGAGTCCACAGCAAGCTGCTTCTAAACCACAGAAATGTGGATGTGGTTCTATTCGTTAATAATTTTTCTCATAAACTTAAATTCATTTAAAATGAAAAAACAAAATCCGAAAGGAAAAAAAGCAACTACACGTAAAAAAGCATCTATTCACACGCCAACTCCTGATTTACAACCTGTAAAAAAAGATAGTGTTGTTAAAAAAACAGTTAGTGATGTATCAAAGCGTGTTGACAAAGCACGTAAAGAACCATTAAAAAACATAAAATGGTTAAATGAACTGTCAAGGATTGCTTTTATGTTACTTGGTGGTATTAATAGACCTATTGCACCAGGACATGTAACTAAAGTGGCTAATTCAATAGATAAATTAGGTTGTCTTCAACCTATTATTGTTACTGAAATTGATTTTATTAATGGTAAGAAACAATACTATATTCTTGATGGTCAGCATAAGTTTAGTGCTCTTCTTCGTTTGGGTATGAATGTTCCTTATGTTGTTGTAGATATTAAGGATAAACAAGAGCTTGTAGAAGCTATTGCTCTTCTTAATGCTAGTTCAAAATCTTGGTCTATGCAAGACTATGTTACAGCATGGTCTTCTCTTAAAGAAGATTATGTAAAACTTAATCGTTATTTTGAAATCTATGATTTTGAAATTGGTATTTTGGCACAAGTTCTTATGAATCAATCTGTTACAACAAGTGGCAGTGTTGTTACCAAGAAGATTAAGAAAGGTGAATTTACTATTAACAACGAGAAAAGAGCTGTTGAAATGTTAAATTACATGACAGATGTGTTTAAAGTGTTGCCTCGTATGAATAGATTTGAGAATAAATATGCTTGTTCTGAGTATGTTAAATTCTTGAATAGTGTAGGATGCGATTATAATCATGAGCGTTTTGTCTCTCAATTGAAGAAAAAATGCGACATGTTTTTACTTGCAACACAAGAGGAAGGTAAACTTGCTGAGTTTTTCAACAAGATTAAATAATATAAGGGGAGACTAATTCTCCCCTTTTCTATTAATTTTACACATCTAATATGAATTCCAGACTCAAACAAGGATTTGGCCAAGTGAGCAAAACTGTTATTCAGGACCCAGAAATATCTCTACAAGAGAAAGCAATATACTCCTATCTTTGTACATATGCTGGAACTGATAATACATTGTTTGTTAGTGTAGATAGGATGGCTAGTGAGTGTGGTAATACGCAATCTACTATTATTAGAATTCTAGGTAAATTAGAGAAAAAAGGTATAATACGTAGAGAATCAAGGAGTTCTGGACAAACGAAATTAACAACTATATTAAAATAATTATTAACACTAATTTAGATTTTAATCATTAACTTAAATTTTTTAAACAAAGTTAGTAGGTTATTTATCGAAAAATGAAGACTTTAGTGTTAATGATGAATATATTGGTCTTAATTGACAAGGCGTTTGATTCTATTAGGAAAGTTAACCAAGATACGGAATCTAGCGTCTTTTGAGGGTGTAAATTGACTACATAGCCTCTACAATATTTTTCTTATCTTTGTAATATATGGGGGTGCTTGGTATTGACAGCAAATCAAAGGTGTGTATACATGCAGAGGTATGGGTCTATTCCTCTATAATCAATGATCAAACTTTTAAATGGCGCATCTAATGTAGACCATGTAGCAGTGGGTGAATCAATCCTCGCTGGTGTATTTGCTTCTGAAGAAGTATTTGCATAAGTACAGGGGAGCTATCCCTGGTAACAGAAAATAGCACATAGTTTTCTTGGTAGTCATAAAACCAAGTGGTGGAGCTGATCTAGCTGTGGCTAGTTCCTCATACGGTGCAAAAGTAAAATTAACCCTTTACTTTAGTACAATAGTTGTCAAGCTATCTCTTGACTAAGCATGTGAGACGTTATATGCATTGTTTGTTTGTTTGGACAGGGGTTCGATTCCCCTCACCTCCACAGATTTTTTCATATAGCAAGCAACCTAACCCCCGATGTTTCTACATTGGGGTTTTTTATTTATCTTTAACAATTTACTAATTATAATGAATTAGACAAATGAAGAAATGCTATTGTTGTAAAAGAAACTATCCACTCTTTATGTTTCATAAAGCTGTAAGATTTACTATTGCAACTGATTTAGGTAAGAATAGATGTTGTAGAATATGTGTATTTAAACATGCTAAACATCCTGTTGTTAGATGGGATAAATCAATAAAAAAGTTTGGTATAGTGACACTTACATTAAAACAACGTATTAAAGAATTTTTTAAAAAATAACTATGGCACAACAAACAGCAGTAGAATGGCTATTTGAAAAACTATGGGATGAACCAAAGGATAAGTTTACATGGTATGCTTTAAGAGAAAAAGCTATAAAAATGGAAAAAGAGCAACTTGAAAATGCTAGACCACAAATAATATCTAATTGTGTTATAAAAGAAATATCAGATGAGGAGATAAGAAAACAAGCCATTAAATATGACAATCAAGCTTTTTCTGAAACTCCAATAGCACATTTTATTGAAGGTGCTAAATGGTATAGAGAACAACTAAAAAAGAAATAACTATGGCACAACAAACAGCAATAGATTGGATAGTTGATCAAATGCTATCTGAAGGTCATAAAGAAATGTGGAAAGATATGATACAGCAAGCTAAGCAAATGGAAAAACAAAATAAAATAGATTTCTTAGTTTGGCTAAAAGAAAACCATTGGCATGTATATAAAGATGGTACATGGTTCACTAGTAAAGATCATGCTTATATGAATGGTAAACCACGCAAGTTTTATACAGAAGAGCAATTAATTGAAAAATATAAAGAATATGGAAAAGAAAATAACAATGATTGATCCACCAGGTGGTTGGAGATATGGATTTCCAAAACCAATACCTGAAGATAGAAAAAAAGACACTATCCCTTGGCTTATAGAACAGGGCTATCCAAAGAAACTCATAGATGAGTATGGAGAATATTTTGCATGTAGATATTGGGAAGAATCTGAAAATCAAGAATCAAATGAAAATAAATAAAAAAAGCAAATTCTACTTTCCAAAACCATTTAAAGAAAGAGCAATTAACTTCTTTAAATCATTACTATTTTGGAGAGGTAGAAAAAAAGGTATGATACATACTATGGATATTAAATGGAAAGATGTTAGAGCTGTATTTTTTCCTAAAAACTTTCATGAGAAATTTCATTATCTTGGTATAGTTCCATGGAAAGAAGATGATGATATATTCTTAGCATTAGAGCCATTAATAATCTTTATGGATTATAAAGCTAGACCATGGTGGTGTCCAAGATGGTTTCTTAGATTCTTACATTTGTTTGGTAACGACAATAGTATTGTAAGAGTGAGAAATAGAACTCTTGCTAATCTTAGTGATAAGTTAACCAAAGGACTTATGATTGTTGACTATAAAACCAAATGGACATGGTATGATTTAAGAATTCATATTTATGGCACAGGACAAATGAATTGGTTAGCTGATGCTATTGAAGATAAATTCTACAGAGATGGTAGAAAAGAAGATGTATTAGCTCAATTAAAAAAGCTTAATCCAAAAGAAGACTATAGTTGGAAACCTTTAGCAGATTTAGAAGCAGAATTAAATAAATTACAACCTAATTATTAAACTATTATGGAAAAATGGATAGTAATAGCATCATTTGCTGTATTAGTATTTATGATTGTATATTGTATAATTGATATTGAACGTCAAATTAAAAATTACGAAAAAACAAAATCAAAGTAAAATGGAAACAAAAACAGACAAAAAACTTGTTGTAGAAACAATTGTATTCACTGTACTATGGATAGCAGCAGCTACTGGATTGTATTTTATATTTAAAAATTAAAAAGGTATATGACACAGCAAGATAAAGAACTACTTAAATGGTACTATCTTGGATTTCACCATGAATTAGGACGTAAAACAAAAACAACTCCTGAAGACCCAATTCTAAATGTAGCATATCGTTTAGGTACTGTTCATGCTATTATTGGTGATGATATACCTTCTATTGATTACCTCACAGATAAAGAAACCATACAATTAATAAAAGAAGAATATGCTGCACAAAATCAAAATTTGGTTTAAAGACCTTAAACAAGGATTTATAAACCTAAAACGATGGTTTCCAATTATTTGGAAAGACAGAGATTGGGATGATGATTACATCTTTGTATTATTAGAAGAAAAACTTAAAAATCAAGCTAAATATATAGCTACTAATGGTCGTCATTTAGATGCCAATCGTGATTCTCAACGTATGATGACATGTGTTCGTCTTATTCAAAAAGTGAGATATGAATATTATCATATGGAATATAGTGATTATCATGAAAGTGCATACCATTGGGATGATATTCCTGAACGTCCAAATAATAAAAAACTTCGTGTAGAAGAACTATGGGAAAATTATGACGCGTATTTTAAAAAATACCCACGCGTCTATAAACAAATAGTAAATGATCTTAGTCAAGATCAAAGAAAATCTAAAACAGCTATTGCTATACGCATGGCTTGGGAAAATCACCACAGAGCAAGAAAACTCTTATTTAAACTCTTAGAGAGACACATTGAATCTTGGTGGGACTAAACAATTTTATTAATTTAAAAAAAACAAAACAAAATGGAAATCTTAAAACCAGAAGAATTAATTGCAACTTTAGAAGCAGATATAGAAGATGCAAAACGCACACGTAGAACACGCGCTTGGTTGCGTATGATTAAAGAAGGTACTAATCCTGTAGCATTTGCTAAAGTGGTATCATCTTTTACAGATAAAGATGTTAAAGCTGTAAGAGAAGCAATGGATAGTAATGGAATTATTGTAGAAAACATGAAAACAGGAGATATTAAAACTCTTAAACGTACACTTGAAACAATATCTCCAGATTGTGAATTAGAAATTCTTTATGAAGCGCCAACAACATCTAAAACAGGTGCTATAGAAACAGGTGGTTTTGTAACTCTTGGTGGTTATTTTAAAGTGGATAAAGGTACATACAACATTTTGCTTTCTAATGTTAAAGCAAAGCGTTCGACTATGTTGTTAGGTCCCACTGGCGTAGGTAAAACAGAATTGGTTAAGAATATTGCTGATTCATTAGGTTTGCCACTTACCATCTTTGATATGGGTACTATGAGTGATCCTATTATGTCTCTTGTAGGTACACATACAATTACTGTAGTGGATGGTAATACTACTAGTGAGTTTGTTGCTTCTAGATTTTCAGAAGTAATTCAAAAGCCAGGTATTATTCTGTTAGATGAGCTTTCACGTGCTGTAGTGACAGCAAACAACTTGTTGTTTCCTTGTCTTGACTTTAGACGTGAGCTTCCTATGGAATATTGCTTTCACAATTGTGAGCCAGTAAAGGTGCATCCTGAGTGTGTATTTATTGCTACAGCTAACGTAGGTAGCCAATATACAGGTACGCACAAACTCGATAGAGCATTGTTAGATAGGTTTGTCTTAATAGAAGTAGATCCTCTTAATGAAGAAATGACTGAACAAGTTATCACTCATTATGCTAAATCTGTTTCTAAAGAGAAAGTAAAAACTATTGTAGATATCTATAATCGCATTAATCAATCCCACGAAGAGTTTCGTGTCAACTTTAGCTTGTCTATTAGACATCTAAAGAACATTGCTGATTTAGTATCTGATGGTTTTACTATCTATGATAGCTTCTATGCTATTTGTAAAGGTCTTGGTAGCAAAGAAGGTTTGAAAGCTATTGAAGACATATTAGATCAATCTAAAAAATAATAATATGTTTTGGTCAAGTACTAACTGGGAAACATCATTATATGGGGGATTTGAAAAAATCCTCCATGATTTTCCTAGAATAACAACAGATTTTAAATTTAAAACAGATTTTCCATCTAAATCTAAACTTTCGTACACATCAAGAGATAAACTTGCAGATCTGTTTCAGCTTAAAATAAATGAATATAATATTGCTGACTATCTTTTAGCAAGAGCAGAATTAAAAGAGATGCCTATTTATACAGGATCACCTTTTAAAGCTAAATATTTAATTCCTACAAAAGAAGATATCAGTAAAACAATTAAGTTTATTAAAGATAGTGATACAGAACTTGGTAGTTTATTTGATCACTATGAAAATGAAATAGTTAACTCACAAATCTCTTATAGAATTGATGAAGATCAAGATGGCAAACTTGGTGAAAAAAAAGAAGTGAGTTTAAAAGAAGCAAAAGAACAAGCTGAAGCTATTATCAAACAAACTAAAAAACACGAGTTTAAATCTTTTAAGAGTGGTGGTACACTTTTTGATGCAGATTCTAAAGAGTTAAAAGAAGACACTTATTTTATAAATATGATTAAACATAAAAATAAGTGTAAACCAGTTAGATATAACTCTGATGAAGAGATGGCTGCTAAAAAACTTGTAAATCTTTTAGATATAAACTTTGATCCTAAAAGTGATAAAGTGGATAATCTTCGTAATGGTAAACTTGATGTTGCAAAAATTGCAACAGTTCAAAGTGGTAATACACGAGTTTATTATAAAGTGGAAGAGAACATATCTACTAAACCTTTTGCAGTTTGTATTCTTATGGATGAAAGTGGTAGTATGGGGCAGTATAAATCAGGTCGTTCTCTTGATCGTGGTGAAAATTTAGCTAATCATCAGCATTCTTTAGTTAAAATCTTGTATAAGACTTTTTCTGAGGTGTTACCTAAAGACAAGATTTATGTTTATGGTCATAGTGGTGATGAGGATGAGCATAGTACACCAGAAATAAGAATCTATCATGATCCATATAATCAGAATTTTGAAGAAGTGTTTGAGTCTCAAGAAATTATAAATTTTAATGAGAACTATGATGGTATAGTAATCGAAAAGATTTATGATACTATTAGAAGCAGAACTTCTGAAAATATTTTGTTTATATCTATATCAGATGGTCAACCTGCAGGTAATAACTATGGTGGTGAAGCAGCTATTAGAGAAATGAAACGTGTCATAGAAAAATGTAGACGTGATGGGTTTGTAACAGTGGGTGTTGGTTTACATTATGATAGAGTGAAAGAGATATATAGCTATTCCACTGTAATTAATGATGTAAAAGATGCACCAAAACTGGTAAGTGCCCTATTAAACAAAGTGGTTAAACTTGAATTTCAAAACGATGAGCAATAATGTACCAGAGCAAATTAACAAGCTCAAAGATGATTATGTAAATTTTGTAAAGGAAACAATTCAAGAAACAGGTGAACTATACCCAAGCTTTACTATTTTCTGTCAACTCAAAGAAGTAATTGATGAGGAGACAGGAGATAAAGCCTTGGGTATGGTTCACATACCTGTTCCTACAAAATTCATGGAAAATGGAGAAACAAAAGATGAGTTAGTCACTTCTGTTCTTCCTAAAATATTTAAAGAAATCAAACAAAAATTTATTCCTTATGCTTTAGCTTGGTCCTCAGAAGTGTGGGTTAAAAAAGTTTCTAAAGATGAAGCAAATTCAGAAGAAGAAGCTTTAAAAATAGCTCAATCAAAAGTGAATAGAGAAGAAGCTGTATTTATTAATGTTCAATCTGAAAATGATAACGAAGTGTTAGTATTTACTATTCAAAGAAATGGTAAACAAATTAACAATGATGGTGATTTAGTAGATAAAATTGATCTTATAGCATCTGATGAGTTTGGAGACCAATTGGCTTCTAACAAACAAATAGGTGGCAGATTTTCAAATTTATTTACTACATTAAATAACCTAGATTATGGTAAAGTGGATTAAAGAGTTATTTACTTCTAAAAAACAATACAAAGAAAAAATAGCAGAATTAGAACAAAAGCTTGTAGAAAAACAAGAACATATTAATAAAACAAACGCTTTTTGGAAGAAAAAGCTCTATAAACAAAAAAATTCTAATAACAATTAATAATTATAGCTCTATTATCCAGTAATAGTATATCTTAACATTGGTTAGTTAATATAACATATTTATCTTTATTGTATATAATTATACTTATGTTATATCAACTACCTAATGGTAAAGTCATAGAAATAAGCACTGAGCAATATCTTGAGATGACTGATGAAGAATTAGAATATCTTATTGCTTACAACTATGGTGATGTGCAAGAAAATCCATGGTTTGGATCAGTATTGCTGAAACAAGAAAAAGAAGATAATGAAGTGATAGATCTACCAGAAATACCTGATTTATCTGAAAGTGATAAACTATTAGATTTAGATGTAGATTATGATGATATAATTGAATAATTAGAATTCATTTAAAACACAAGGGCTCAGAAATGAGCCCTTTTTTATTTTTTAATTTTTAAAATTAAGTATTATGAACGAAGGAAAAGTTTTAGTAAAAGCAGATGAACAAGGAAATGTTATTGGAATTTCCGAAAATAATCCTGAGTATGGTTATGTAAAAGTTCAACAAGTTAGTATGCAAATTAATGATGAAGGTTGGTTAAGAAGATCTCTTAGAACAGCTCTTATTAAAGGTAAAGTAGAAGATCTTTTATCTTTTGATTTTAAAGCAGAACAATCTTTACCAGGTAAAATTGTAGTTAAAGAATCTTTGATTCCATTTAATCCTGAAAATCCTGACAAAAACTTAAAAATTGCAGGTGATACAGGTATTATTTGTCGTTTAGATGACGAACCTATTTATCGTCAAACATTTTATACACAAAATGAAAATGCTATTGACGAATTTATAATGCACACTAATAAAGATGAAATTAAAGAAGTAATGAATGCTCAGAAAGAAATGACAAATCTTTCAAAACTTAGAAGTAATGTTAATTCTTCTTCTTCTTCTGAAGAATCAGTTAATCTTTAATTGATGAATAATAAAAAGCCTGGGAGTTATTTCCAGGCTTTTTTTTAATATAAAAATTAATAAAATGTACAATCCACACAAAACAATCAGTGCTGGTGAATATGGTATAAAAATCTGTTTTACAGATAATTATAAACATACTTTTAAGAAGTATGAATCTACCATTGATCTGTCTAAAATTCAAATTGAAGGTAACGCACGTTATCAAGAATTTGAAAAGAATGTATTTAATCCTGTACAGGAAAAGCTATATGCACAAGTGGTGTACGGTTTTGCTGCATATGACCAAAAAGCTATAGAAACAATGTCTCCAAAGACAAAAAGATTTATTAAAGTGAGATATACTAAAGCTCAACAATTAATAAATCGATGTAAACAAGAAATAATAAACAAATCTGTTAATTTATTTTTTGTTTCTTTATTTCCTAAATCAAAATTTGCAAGAGAGATTGCTTCTACAGAAGGATTTGATAAAGATTATTTATGTACATTTAGTCTTAAAGAATTAGGTCTTAGTAAAATTAAAATTGCAGAACACCTCATCGAAAACTATTTATTACCAAAACATTTTTTCAAAATTAAAGCATAAAACATGGAACATATTTTTGTATCTAATGGAGAAACGCAGCTTGCGTTGATTCCACAAAATGAAATTGATAAAGGATTATTAAAAGAACTAATGGATCATGGTCCTGTAGAAATAGAATGGATTAGACAACCTATAGGTATTCTTAATAAATCTGTTAGCAGTGGTGTTATTATTCGTAGAAAACGCCAAACAATAACAGAAAAACAATTAGAAGATGATCAAAGCAAAGCTTAAAAAATGTGCAGGATGTGAAAAAGAAAAGCATATCTGGAAATCACATGGTAAAGAAAAGTATTGCAAAGAATGCTGGTACTCTATAGATAAACCTAAATCCATCTCCCCTGTCTCTAAAAAGAGACAGGTGGAAATGGATGAGTATTCTAAGAAACGCAATATATTTCTAATTGCTAATCCTAACTGTCAAGCAAAACTTGTTGGTTGTACAGGTAAAAGTACAGATATACATCATAAGCAAGGTAGAATAGGAGATAACTATTTGAAAATGAGTACTTGGTTATCTGTATGTAGATCATGCCATTCTTGGATAGAAAATAATCCTTTAGAAGCTAAAGAGTTAGGATTTAGTGAATCACGTTTAAATTAATAAATTATGAACGTAATAGATCAACTTGAAATATTCAGAAAAGAAATTTATGACTTGTATGAAAAAGGTGATAAAAAAAAAGATGATTTAATAAACTGGGCTAGGATTAATAAAAGTGAAATTAAAAAACATTTTCCAATAAAAGAAAAAATTTATCAAATAATAAATCCAGGTTCTGCTTTTGGTTTAGAAAAAAATGATAAAACTTTTTATTATCGAAGTAATTATTATTCTATTAACACAAAATTTTATTTTAAAGTAACTAATACTTCCTTTAATCCAGGTCATGATTTTACTAAATTTTATCATTGTATAAGAATGCCTTCTGTAAAAGGTATAATATTAAATGAAGAATTTAATAAACTTTTTGATTATGAATATGAAGAAGAAATTGAAATAACTTATTTAAAAAAAATTGATGATGAATTATTAACTGATAAATCTACATTTATCTATGTAATGATAGATAAAAATACAGGTTATTATAAAATAGGAAAATCTGTAAATCCGAAATATAGAGAAAAAACATTACAATCAGAAAAACCAACTATTGAAATGTTACATGTATTTTCAGGAAAATCATCTGATGAAAAAAAGTTACATGAAATTTTTAAACAAAAACGTATAAGAGGAGAATGGTTTGATTTGTCTGGATCAGATGTTCAATCAATTAATACTTATTTTACCCAAAAAATAAATTAAAATGTCACATCCTTTACATCATGCCATTTCAAGTCAAAAGAAATGGGGAGGAAATATAGAAGACTATTTACCAATACATAATTTTAAAGTATGAATGAATACATTTTATGTGCTGCTATTTGGTATAAAGATATACCAATTAAAAAAGAAATACCTGAGAATGTAAGACCTATTAACTGTGACAGAGGCTTAGTATTCTGTGGATACAGACATTGTCATTGTATGTATACAATGGTTTCTATTACAGGATTAAGAAGTGTAGAAACAGAAGTTGGTAACTACGTTCAAGGATTTCTTACAAGTAAAAATAGATTTGTAGATAGAGAAGAAGGTGCCCAAATTCATACAGCTAATGGACATAATATAGATTTTGAAAATAGATTGTTTTCAGAAGATTTATACTAAAAAATAAGTTTGGTAAAACGATTAGATAGTTGTATATTTATAATGTACAACTAAATAATCTTTTATGAAACATGTATTTACAGTAGGTGAAATTATTAAGACTAAAACTGGTCATGACACATTACTAACTTATCTTGGAGAAGGTACTAGAAATAGACAACGAAAAGTTAAAGTTAGATGTAAATGTGGCAAAGAATGGGAAGCTCAAGTAGGTAATATAATGAATGGTACTACAGTATGTTGTGGTAAATATCCTTGTAGAACTTATAAAAATCTATACCAAGATAAAAGAGATCCTGAAGTAGGATATAGAAGTTTGTTTTATACATACAAAAGACATGCTTCTGAAAGAAATCTTGAGTTTCATCTTACATATGAAGAATTTAAAAATCTTTTACAACAAAAGTGTCATTATTGTGACACTCCTCCTAGCCAAATATATAGAATAACTAAACCAGGCACTGATGAAGTGAGAACTGGTGTACCTATATTATATAATGGGATAGATAGAATAGATTCTTCAGTAGGATATACTTTAGATAATACCTTAACAGCATGTAAACATTGTAATAAAGGTAAAATGGAACAAACTTATGATCAGTTTCTTCAAATGGTAATTAAAATTTATAACAATTTAAACTTAAAAGAGTATGTCCCACCCACTACATCATAGTATAAGTAGTGTTAAAAAGTTTGGTGGTCACATTGATGACTACCTAAAACTGCACTCGTGGTTTGATGAAACCAAAGCTCACTATCCAGACATGAGACACAGAACCCTCAGACACCATGCAGAGGGTATCTTTTGGTGCGAAGAAAAGTTTGGAACTTATATTACAAACTCTGATGGTAAAATGGTACCAGTAAGAGCATTAGGAGAACAACATGTAAAAGAAGATATTGGATGGATTCCAACTATTAAAGACTATCTAGACAATATGAATATTGTTGGCTGGATGTATAAGCCAGGAGAAGGTAGAGCAATGTTAAAAGAAATTAACGAACAAAAATTAGACTATGTCATTAAGTAAAAAAGCAGCGAAAGCTAAAAAAATTGAAGTGAAACCATCAGTGTTAGACTGGTGTAAACAACAAGTAAAAGATGGAAAAGATCTTACAATCCACTGGGAAGGTGGTGGAGATTCAGGATGGGCTTATTTTCAAATTGATGGTAAAACTGTAGAAAATGAATATACATCATATTTAGTTGATATGATGTATGGAGAATTAGACTATGGATCATGGGCAGGTGAATTTAGTGCTACAGGTGAAGCTACATTTGATGCCGATGAAGAAGCATTTGTAGGAATTGATAACTATTCAGAAGATGATACAGAAGTTAAAGAATGTGAGTTTAAATTTACAGTGCCAAAAAAACTATGGTTTGATAGTATAAGCATACACACCGAAGTTGATGAGTATGATGAACCTGCTGTTGTTGAAGTGAGTTTTAATTTAAAAAATGGATTTTTAACTTCTGAACATCATGCTCAAACAGATAAAATATCTTCAGTTCTCAGTGAGCAAATTAACAATTTTATAAGTGACTATTGTCAAAACAATGATGATTTTAGAAATGTATGGGATGATGATACATTTCAACTAACAGATGCTTATGAAAAAGATGATCATTTGGAGTTTGTAATTCCAAATATTAGAATTGGTATTATGCAAACAGAAGAAAAAGATATTTACTTACAAATTAATGAAGAAGACGTTATTCAAGAAGATTAAAAACTTTATTTATGAAATACGAACAACAAAGGTATATAGTTAATAATCAACGAGACTTTTCTTTAACTGAAGCTTTGAGACTCTGGAAGGCTAAATATCCAGAGTTTATAGACTTCAAAAAAGATGTTATTACACATCCAAGTATTGAAGATTTTGGAAAGTTTGTACAGGAATCCTGGAATAGTATAGAACCTGTCACTGTAAAAGAAGCTTTAGCTATACCTAATACAGAGGTGAGACGCACTTATTTTGACTGTATTGGTGTGAAAAAGTTATTCACAGAGCTTAAGCCAAAACTTAGAGATAAACAGGTAATTACTAAAAAAAGAGCTAATTGGAATGAGGAAAATAAAGAAAGTTTTCGTATATTTGAGGATGTATACGAGTTATACGAAATAGAAGGTAAAAAGCTCTTTGAAAAAGATAGATGGGGTACAGAACCAAATCCTGTATATGCTGTAAGATGTTGGTGTACAACAACCAATAGAGAATATTGGATTTATGTAAACACTGAAGCTGCTACAGGAAGAAGATGGTGGGGTGACGATTCTAAAAGAGATTTTGATGCTATACGTGCTATTGCTTGGACTATTAGATTGGATATTACTCATCCTGAAAAAATCTATAGACAAGGTGATATTATAGTAGCTAAAAAATCTGATAAAAGTGAAGAAATTACACCCTATCATTTAAATAAAGATCTATATCTCAACTTAATGTATTCAGAAACTTAATATTATGGCAAAGAAAATTATACAAAAGAAAAAGAAAAAAGAATCTATTAGAGAGCTCTTAATAAATACGATTATTGAAAATGCTTCTGATGAACTAGAAAATAACTCAGACTATATACAATTAGCTATTGAATCAAAAGAAGATTTAGTAAAAAGAGTTATTAATATTTTAGAATATTATAGATACAAGTCGCTTTAAAGAAAAAAAATAAATCATGGCAACAAAAAAACAAGAGTATGATTTACATGAGCTTTATAAAAAGCTTGTAGGTCTTACAGATGACTTAATAAATGCTACTGATAGACTTTCAGAAATTAGAGATAATGATGAAATGACAATTGCAGGAGCTGGCTTTAACGCTGGTCAAGCATATTCTATCATAGACAAAGTTGGTGATGCACTTAATGATATCACTGATGATATAGATAGACAATTAAATCATTAAAATTAAACATTATGGAAAAAGCAAAACGTATTGTATTAGGAGAAGGTGAAGTGGCAGGTCACAAACACATTCTTGAAAGTAAATCAAATATTTTTTACAAAGAAAATTTTAACTCAATTGACTTTGAACTCAAAGCATTAGGTGTACTCACACATGATGAGCATGCTAAAATGGTATTTGAACAAGGTAAGTATAGAAGTTATAATCAGGTAGAATTCAACCCCTTTGATCAAACTGTTAATCGTGTATTTGATTAATAACTATAAAACCCAACAATTATGACAAAGTACATGTCAGTTTCTGCAAACATTTGCAAAGAAAACAACGTTTATCGTGTTCGTTTCCAAAAGAACGGAAAACGTGTTAGCAAATATTTTGCAACAAAGAAGGCTGCTATGCAGTTTAGAAAAGCAAAACTAGGATTTTAATGAACAAAAGAGAGCAAGTCCAAAAAGAAGCTCTTGATATTGCATTACAACATAAAAAATGTGGTTTAGCAATTTCAATGGGCGTAGGAAAAACTCTCATTGGTCTTAAATATCTTAAGCACTTTTGGGACAACAAGAGCATGAAAAGTGCTCTTGTTGTAGCCCCAAAGTTGTCAATATTCCAATCTTGGCAAGATGACGCTGTAAAATTTGGTATTGATCCTGATATGATGGAGTGTATTAAATTCACTACATATCTATCATTACATAAAGAAGAACACAACTATGATATTGTCGTTCTTGACGAATGTCATTCTCTTCTTAGTTCACATTTAAGTTTTCTTGGAACATTTCCTGGTAGAATACTAGGACTAACAGGTACACCTCCACGCTATCAAGACTCTGAAAAGGGTAAGATGGTTAAAGAGTTCTGTCCTATTAGATATAAGTATATTACAGATGATGCTGTAGAAGATGCAATTCTAAATGATTATCGCATAATTGTACATAGAATGGCTCTTTCTACAGATGCTAATATACCAGTGAAACTTAAAGACAAATCATTTTACACATCAGAAGTAAAGAGTTACGAATATTGGAACTATAGAGTGTTAGATGCTCAGACAAAGAAGCAACAACAAATTGCTGCTGTAATGAGAATGAGAGCAATTATGGAGTTTCCTACAAAAGAACGTTATGCAAAATCCTTGTTACAAGGAATAGATGATAAATGTATAATATTCTGTAATACACAAGATCAAGCTGATAGATTATGTAAAGACTCATATCATTCTAATAATCCTGATTCAGAAGAAAACTTAGAAAGATTTAAAAGAGGTGATATATACAAGCTTTCTTGTGTAATGCAGCTTAACGAGGGTGTAAATGTTCCCAACTTACGAAGTGGAATTATACTACACTCTTATGGAAACGAAAGAAAATCTAATCAACGTATTGGTAGATTGTTAAGGCTTAATCCTGATGAAACAGCAACAATACATATATTATGTTATGCAGGAACTGTTGATGAAAAATGGGTTACAGAAGCTCTTAAAGATCTAGACAAAGACAAAATTATGTATTACGATGTAAAGGTGTAATTATGGATTTAAATTTTGTAGGTAAATATGTCAAGAAAAGTGGAAGGCTAGAATTTGCTAGCCTTTCTTCTTCTAAACAATATGAGTTATTTGTTTCACGTCTACCGGAAGGACAAATAGTAGAATGTTTTTATGAAGCTACACATGATGATGGCACACTTCCACAACTTGCTAAGCTTCATGCTATGATAAAAGCTTTAGCTACGCATATAGGTGAAACAGCTGAAAATATGAAGCTATTAGTAAAAGATAGAGCAGGACTTTGTATAGCTAGAGAAGTGAGTGGTAAAGAATACTTTTTAGCAAAATCATTTGCAGAATGTTCTAAACAAGAACTATCACTTGCAATACAAGCAGCTATAGAAATAGGAGAAGAAGTTAACTTTCTAGTTGGCTAGGATCAGATTCATAACTAAGACCTTGTTCATCTGCTTTATCTTCAATATCTTTTAATAAAGCAGATAAGGTAACAATATGATCTACAATTTCATCATCTGTTTGTTTTTTTTCAACAATTATTGTTTTATACTCTTCTAATTTTTCTTTTGAAATATCTTTTAAAATAAAAAACAATAGCTGTTGAAGTCTAGATACAAATGATGTGCTTAATTTTATTTCAACTAAAACATCTGGTTTTAAAAACTTTAACTTTTCACTCATATATTATTTTTTACAAATCTAAGTAAAAATGGAACAAACAACAATTAATTTAGAAGAAATTAAGGACAAACTTATTAAAAAGTTTGAAGGAACAGGATGGGATGTAAAACTACGCTCTTTTATAAAAAGTGATGATTTTAGTAAGATTATCAACACTTTATATGCTCAAAGAGAAGATGGTAAACGTTTCACTCCTCCCCTAAAATATGTATTTAACGCGTTTGAAAAGTGTAAACTAGATGATTTAAAAGTGGTAATTATAGGTCAAGATCCCTATCCACATTTAGGAGTGGCTGATGGATTAGCATTTAGCTGTAGTTTAACAGGTAAACCACAACCTAGTCTTAAGAATATATTTCAAGCTATAGAAGAAACTGTATATCAGGGATTTCCAACACATCAAGATCCTGATTTAGAAAGATGGGCTGAACAAGGAGTGTTACTACTTAATACAGCACTCACCTGTCAAATAGATAAAGTGGGTAGTCAATATGATGTATGGCAAGACTTTATATCATACATTATTGATATGCTTAGTCTTACAAATAGTGGAATCATATTTGTACTACTAGGAGCTAAAGCTCAAGAGCTGGAATCTCTTATAGGAAACAATCATTATGTATTAAAAGCATCGCACCCAGCATCTGCTGCTTATAGTGGAGGTAAATGGGATTGTAATGATGTATTTAATAAAGCGAATGAGATTATAGAAAAAAATAACGGTAAATCATTTAAAATCAATTGGTAATGGCAGTAAACAAAGTAGACTTATATGTAAGTCAAATTAAAGAATTATTAGACCAAGGATACACATGGCTTGAAAAAGACAACCTTGGATATGGAAGTATAGAAACTAAATATGGAGCAAATGCTGTACAAATAGCAGCAATTAGAAAACATCCTAAGCTTAAAGACTTAGAAACAAATATCACTATTTTTAATGTAATTGATGACTGCGATGAAACCACTGATAAAACCAAAAGATCTGCATCTACCAGGTCAACAGCTCCTGTGGAACAACCAATGGTATCTGTGGATACCAGAAAAACAAGTGTGGAATCTAATGACGCAGCAAACATCTTTGCAAATCTCTAAACCTAAAACAATGGCTAAAACAAAATCTATTACAAAACGTAAAGCATTAGAAACAAGAACAATTGAGACTTCCTTAATTAATAAGGAAGAAGTATTTAAGATGTTAGCATTAGCAGAATCTACAGGTTTACCTTTATTATTAGTAGGTCCTCCAGGTGTAGCTAAGACTAAAACTATTATAGAGTATGCAAAAGCGTGGTTAAATAAAGATGGAGCTATGACAGCTCATGACTTTGCTAATAAAATGTATATTCTAGAAACTGACGAAGGCACTAAAGCATCAGAGATTAAAGGTATGCCAGATCTTGGTAAGCTATTTACTAAGAATGAATATGAAATCAATGCTCCTATTGCAGATGCAGAGATTGTAATTATTAACGAGGTGGATAAGGCTAGTTCAGCAATTAGGAATGCAATGCTTGGCGTTATGAACGAGAAGTTTCTATTCAATGGTAAAAGTAAGATTCCTTGTAAATGGAAGATATTCGTAGCCACTTGTAATGAAATTCCTAAAGAAGAAACCAACTCTCCTTTCTGGGATAGGTTTATTCTTAAAATGCAAGTGGGTAGGGTGTCAGCAGGTGAAATGAGTAAGTATTACCAAAAAGGTACACGTGAATATCGTGAGAAGTTTGATATTAGCATTCCTAACAAAGATGAAATATCTGCAATAGAGATTGCTACTAACAAACTAGAAAAATATCTTGAAGTGGGTTATCAATACAGCTCAGATAGAACTCTTACGTTTGTTCCTATGTTGGCTAAGTCTATTAGCTACATCTGGGATATTAGTGTAGATAAAGCTCTTGTTAAAACTGCACAGATTATGATTAGCTCTACAGCAGGTAGTGAGCTTTCTAATAAGCTTATGAATGCAGAGATGAAAGCAGTTGTAAACAAAGTGGAGATGCTGCATAGTTACACTACATCAGAACAACTTGAACTTGCAATTGCAGAGATTGAGAGTTTGATTAATGTGTACACTACACGTGGTCAAATTGATGAGTCTCAAGTGATGGAGATGGAAATGTCTATGTCATATATACTTAACAATCATCCTGCGTATAAAGGAAAAGTTAACAGTAGTGAATTTGATAGTATGTTAGAAAATGCTGAAGTTGAAGAGCATGCAAACAACGCTATTAATACACAGCACGATTTTTGATTTTTGAGTGAAACAAAACGAGGGAGTGTTTCTACACTCCCTTTTTAATTTTTTAAATTAATTATTATGAAATCAGGAGGAAGACAATATAAGAATGTATACACTATTCTTGAGAAAGTAAAGAAAGGAGAAATACAATCTTATTATAAAGAAGAAGAAAGTTTATTCTCTAAATTAAAATTCTATAAAAAACCAGATCTTCTTAAACCTTATGTTCACTATATAGATGAAAGTAAGATAGAAAGTATTGTTAAAAATTTTATGTGGGATTTTAATGAGGTAAAAAAAGAGTATCAAAAACTCAAAGAATTTATTCATAGATTACCTGTTGCAAAACAAATAGGAGATAAAGCCTTTCACAAACTATTTATGGATAATTTTAGTAAAATTCCAGAACATCTATATTATGATATATTCAAGATGTACTATCATAAAATAGAAAAAATTGATTTTGAAGATAGAACTCCTGAAAATAAAATGAGATATAAGTTCTTAGAGAAAGGTAATAGTCCTGTAGGTAAAATTATGAGTGAAGGATCTAATTTAAAAAGTGCAATATTTACAAGAAATATTCTTTTCTATTTTGCTTTACAGCTTACTAAACTATCTCTTGAAGATCCAAAGAAAGCAGAAGACCTACGTAAAAATCTAGAAAACTCTAATGACCTAAATGATTCTCAGTTTGACAATTTGATGAATAGTATGTTTGAAAGTGATGATGCTCAAAAAGAATTACAAGAGGCAGTGAATAAAGCTTCTAATTTTTGTAAGCAAATAGATGAAGCAGGAGATCAAGAAACTCAAGATATTCTATTTGACAACTGTACATCTCCAGATGGTGCAGGTAAACTTTCAACAGAGTTTATGAAAGAAGCTGCAGCAAATATGAAAAACATTAAATTTTCAATGAACTCTTTAAAAGATAAAATTAAGAAGCTTATGGATAAAAGCACTTCTTATTTTTCTGCTAAGAAAGAAACAATCATTGAAGATTTATTTAATGCAGATAGTATTGCTGGGCTCGATGACTATTTAGAATTTCATCCCAAACTAAGAAAGGTGTTTATAGAAGACATCAATGTAAAAGAAACAAAATCTATTGGAAAGATAGACTTATACGTAGATATTTCAGGATCTATGAGTAACTCTTGTACAGAACAGGATGGGTTTAAAATATCTAGAATAGACTTTGCTAAGGCTTTTATTCTAAAAATGAAAGAATTAGATTTACTAAATGAAGTGTATATATTTAACACAAGAGTGAGAAAATATAAACAAGATGATTTTAGTATTGCTATTTTAGATGCTGATGGAGGCACTGAGATAACTAAAGTGGTAAATAATATAAAAGCAAATAGTAACAATGCTATTATTATTACAGATGCTGAAGATAGATGTAATATTTATTCAGAAAAAGCCTTCTTTATAGGTGTTAAAGGTTGTAGATTTCATCATTTTGAGGCTGCTGCATTAAAACAATATGTAGATGCTGATCAAGTTGTTATATTTGATGGAGTGAAAATAACAAGAATTAATGAAGATGGTTTTCCAATTAAATAAGAAACACAAAAAGCCCTCTGTAATAAGAGGGCTTGTTTCTTTTCTAGCTGCATTCTAAGAGGGGTACGGAGAAGAGTGCATTGTAATAACTAGAAATGGGTAGGAATTAACGACCTTGTCCACGATATTGGGACACTTTCTTGCATTTAGGACCACGTGATTTAGCAGCTTTGCCACCTTTACGTTTACCAAATGTAATTTTTCTAGAGTCTGTAAGTTTACCTTTTGCCATTAATTTATGTGTTTATTGCTTTAGTTATTTGTAATAGATAATGTAGTTGGAATTTCACATGTACAAAGATTACTTAAACTACTTAAAAGAGTAAGACTTATTTCTTCAGGTCCTGAAACACTAAATGTTCCATAAAATGAAAAATTTTCATTTAAAACTTGAACTAGATCATTAATGTTATTAACTGTTACACTATTATCACTAATTATATTAAAATAATTAAATTCTCCTATTCCTCCTTCGCAGTTAGCTCCAGCTAATTGGAAAACTATTCCTGTTGTAGCAGGATAAACAAAACTATCTGTATTTCTTGTTAATGTACAAGTAGAAATGCTTGTAGTTTCACAACATAAGTCTGCTGGAACCTCTTTCCATGTAGAAGGTCCATTGGGATGTGATCCTGCTGTGAGAATCAAGCTCCCAGGTACAATTTTTCCTTGTTTGCTGTACCTTACAAATGCGCGTTTTTTTGACATTGTTTTTAATTTTTATTTGTTAATTATACACTCTTATTATTTTTTCTTTTTAAAGCAGCCTCTCTCATTTTTGCTTTTCTTTCTTCACTATGAGGACCAATCTTTTTACCAAGTTTAGCTTTTTTCATCTTTTCTTTAGTTTCTTCTGTGTGACCCTTTCTTTTTTTACCTCTATTAGGTTGAGGTCTTCCTTTCATAGCTAAACTTCTTTTTATATTAGATTCTTTAGTTATAATTATGTTTTGATTACCTTCCCCTCCATCTGTCATGTTTACTAAAGGTCCTAATTTTAAATCTTTTCTACCTATTAGTTTTATATAAAATTTTTCTTTCTCTACAGCCTCCTCCCAACTTAAATTCTTTTCAACAATTATTATGTTATATCCGTACTTATTAACAATATTGTGCCAATGATTATTTCTATTTTGTTTACTATGTGGTCTCTTTTCATTACCTATACCAACATAAAATATTTCTTGTTTTACTGGATTATAGTGAAAATATATACAATTATTATTGCTCACGAGTACACTCTTATTTCTATTGGGGTGTTATTAGGTATCCCATCTTGTAAAGCTCCTTCAGTTTGAATAACTAATGTATTAATTGTTGATTCAGACCCACCAACAAATTGTATAGTTTGGCCTAACGAATCACCAGAATTTTGAACAGTTGGTGATATGGTTACAAAAGTTTTATTTTCATTAAACAAACCAATAGAATTAATATGATATACTCCAACATCATTATACGTAAACCAAATATTCCCAATAGTATTCTCTAACACTGTTACTACTGGAGCTCCTTCTACATATGCTAAAGTACTACCTCCCCAATTATTGGGTGTAGTTCCTGTTGCTACAAATGATGTTCCTACATTATTATTTGGTGCTCCTACATTTGTAAAATCACCTCCAGAATTTTGTATAGTATATGTTACACCTACAATTAAATCTCCATCATTTCTTTCAGAACCAGTATCTCCACCACTCTGTGTTAATAAAGCTGTATACACTTTATATGAACCAGCTCCACTATCTAATAGAGCGTTCACCTTACAGCAAATAGATTTTATTTGCTTGTTAATGTTGTTTATCAATTCGTATAGTCCTAGTGCCATAGTTATCTAAGTTTTAAAATTTTATTATCATCTATATATGCTTCTGTAGGTGTAGAAGATGATGACATTAATAACGGTTGATTAACTGTTAATACACCATCATAATAACTTACACCTAATAACACTGTATTTATTGCAATACTTGATATTAATGTTTCTTCTGAAACACTAATTGTTAATGCTCCAAACTCCATTCCTTTAATTAACTGATCTTCTATATTATATTCCATAATTTATTGTTTTACCATCCTGGAGGTATTGTAAAGTTTTCTCTTATAGTTATACCAAATGCTGGTATTGTTGTAACATTATTTACCCAAGATGTACTTGGTGAATATAAACTTATTGGAGTATTAGAAAGAGTTGCTGTAGCAGGTCCTCCAAAATATGAGTTATAAGGAAAAGGTAATGTAATTGTTCCAGGTAAATTTATTTGATTATACGGTTGATATAAATAGTTATATCCTTCAAGTTCATTTCCTGTTGCATCAAAATCAATTCCTATCAAAAATAAACCATCATGAGCTACTCCAGTGCCTAATCCATTAGGAGAACTCACTCTTTTTACAAATGGTACAGCATTTCTAGTTGATAAAAATGTACTATTAATAATTTTTACAGCATATTGATAATTTTCTTTTATACTTGATAAAAGACCTGCGTTTGTAATAGTATCAAATGTAGTGTACGTAGGACTTACTGATTGTAATGGTGATAACGATGTTTCTCTGAGAGATCTTGTTAATCTTGTAGTAGCCCCACCCGTTGCTTCATAGTTTACAATCACCATATTTACAAAATTAGGATTGCTAGCACCGATACTTGCAACTGTATTACCATTATACCAACCATTTCTTTGTGCTACAACTCCTTGTCTTAAACATGAATCTAATGAAAGAAACCAACTAGCTCTAAAAAATTCACCTGGTTGTGTTGTTGTGCTAGTTGTTGTACTAGTAGAAGTTGTAGTGGTACTAGGAGGAGGAGGCGTAGGCTCACAACAAAGCTGTTTGTTAATATTTGTTAACAACTTAAGTGTCTCTTCTAATTTATCGTATATTCCTTGTGTCATATTATCTACTTATTTCTTCCCAATCCATAGAAGCATAAGCTCCTTCACCACCAGATGTTGTGCTAACAGACATTTCTACAACTAACTCATAAGGTGTTCCTGTTAAACTATTTCTTTCTAACTGATTGCTAAACAATGCTTCTTTTAGTATGCTTAAATATGGAGATCCTTGATTAGAGGAGTTTACAAACCCACTAGCTAACACTCTTCCTCCAGTTGCAGATGTAGCTGAAACATTATATTCTACAGAAGAATCGGCTGCTGCTGTTAACCATGATCCACCAGTAGTTGTAACACCACCATTCACCACTCTCCATTGGTAGTTTTTACCATTACCTAGTCCTAAAAGAGAAACAGCTGTTGGGATAACAATAGCATCAAGTCTTGTAGATTTAAGTCTTATAGACATAATTGGGTAATATGTACCAGCTACAGCAAAAGTTCTTGGTGCAGTGATGGTTGTACCAGCAGAAAGCTGTGCACCTCTAAGTTCATAACCTCCCTCAGATATCACTGTAGAACACACTTGTTTTAATGTAGAAGTATCAACTTCATTAGAAGCAAATGATGTATTAAATATCTCATAACGCAGTGGTAATGAGGCTGTTGTAATGTATGTAGAAGCTAATACATTAGCATGTTGGAACGTGTGACAAAGAATAAATTGTCCATCAATAACAAATCCCATTCTTACAGAACCCACTCCTAACCACTCAAGATCCATCCAAAGAATTTGAGCTTTAGTAAGATCAAGTGTAATTCCTGAAGGACCTGTTCCATCTAGTTTATCTCCATTCCAACTCGCTTGAGGAATAGGTGTATTAATTAATGCACCAGTTACAATACTTCGTTTTACAAAAGAAACTGTACTTCCTGCTTGCTCTAAGTAGAAACCATTATTAGCCCCATAGTATCCCACTCTTTGTGTAAGCCAATTTTTTGCAGGATTCATTACAAAAGTACTAAGAGCTAAGAGTGACTTACCTGGTTGATAAGCAAATACTTTGATAGTTTCTCTAATAACAGAAGATCCTAAAGAAGATCCCACTGAAAGGTCTACAAGACCTTGGTTAGCATTAAATACAGCTGTTCCACCAGTAGCAGTGGCTGTAGCCCACAAATCATTATCATCAAATCTATGACTAGAATCAAACATTGTAAGAGGAGAAGATGTTCTCAATCTCCCAAAACTATCTTGTGCTGTAGAAGGAGCAAATGTAATCTCTGTAGGACCTGTTGGAACAACTGGATCATTATTTAAACAGCACACCTTATTGTTTATACTCTTTAATAAGTATAACATTTGTGAATCTAGATACATGTTAAACAGGTATTAATTCGTTATTCATTATTTTTTCTAACTTTCTCTTCACCTTTTTTTCTATATCTGGTTCTCTTTTAGAAGCAGCAATAAGATGTGTATATCCTAATGCTTTAGCAGCATCTTCAAGAATCCATCCTTTTCCTCTAGAACTTGGATGATGATTTGATAATACATCCACTCGATATTTTCTATGTTTTAATAGATGATATATAGCAAACTGCTCATATATCAAACAAGAAAGGTGATGGTTATAATCAAATCCTGAATTATCAAGATATTTTATATATTTAATAGCCTCATCCCACCACTCTTTTATAATACCAAGTTTATTAAATGCTATAAACCCACAGTTGTATGCTTTTATCTCTTTACAATTAAACCATTCAGGTTTGTCTTTGTAATGTTTATCAGCGTGATCTATTAAGAGCTTATACCAATATTCTTGTGTTTGATCTTCTACACATTGAAAGCTTGCGTCAGATGTTAATATACTTTGTGGTGGTTTCTTAAACCATATAACATCTATATCAATATGCATGAAAGGCTTGTCTTGTATTTTACATGCATGTATCTTTCCCAAACTCCAATGATTCTTATAAACACCTTTCATAACATGCTCTAAATCAGTGTTTATATTATCAAACTCTAGTGCATGTTTTTCTACAAGCTCTTTTCCTTTCACATCTGTCACCAAATGCACTTCTTTAAACCACTGTTTAGTGTAATGTAAAGAAAGCTTAAAGCAATCAAACAACGCTTCCTCTGTATTAAATCCTACATGTTCTCCTTCCATAGGACTTGTCCATAGTGAATACACTGCTCTTTCTATCATACTTTATATTTATCAAATATTCCTAATTGATCGTATATTTTAGCAATTTGAATAGAAAGCTTTTTAGCTTCTAAGTCTTCTGTATATGTAACACCATTTATTTCATATGTAAGAGCTACAATTTCTTCTTCATCTTCAAGATTAGAAGCTCCAAGAGCAACAGATAGACCACTTCCATAATAAGCAGGAGTGTATTCTAATATTTCTACATAAACATAAGAAATTTGTGATTGAATATAGTTATTTAAATCTTCTATTGTAATAGCTCCTGTATTATCTCTTTTTGTAGGTCTAAAAGTAATATCTTGAATTCCTTCAATAGCTGTTCTTATTAAAAGACTTCTTTCATTAATTGTAGGAAAATCACTTACATCATATCCTGGAGTGATTTTAATATGAGTTTTATTCCATTTTAATCCTTGACCTTTTGTTAATGTATATACTGGGCTACCTAAAAAATCAAAAGCTAGCCAAATAGGAACTCCTCCATCTAATGTATTTTCTAATACATCATTGTAGAATAGTCTAACACTGGTTGGGTTGTATTCTACTGGATAAAAAATACCTCCCGAAAAGTATCGATATGCAGTCCAAGCACCTTCTTGGATTGTTCCTTTCGATTGCCATACACCATTATCTGAATCACCTCCTAAATAAGAGCAATTTGTAATATCACTATTATCATTATATTTTGTCTCTCTAAGATTTTGAGCAAGCCATATTTGTGTTCCTATTTTAACTGTAACATATGTCTTACCATCATTTCCTGTATAAGGATCTAAAGAGCTTGTATCTGACGTATCACCATCATTAAGAAGAAGTTCTCCAGCTGTTGCTTCTCTCACTAGTCTCACTGAAAGACCATTTGATTTATCATAAGCTTGTTTAATAAAATCTGGAGAATTGAAATTATATACCCAAGAATCTGTAGCACTAAAAGATATTGATGTCCAAAAACCACTATAAACACCTATACTAGCAAATACTCCAATATTATTACGTACTCCACCAGGTAAAGCACTAAAATTATAATCATCTGTTCCTCCACCATTACTTAACCATCCATAAAAAGGATAACCTGTAGAAGTTAATGTAGATTTAAGTTTATTAAAAGAAGATGAACTACCACCAGCAAATGTTTGCAATGTATCATAATCTGTATCACTAGGAACTCTCCATTCATTAGGAGCTGTAAGTCCTGTACCACCACTAGGATTTTCTAATTTTCTAACATCTGTAACAGCATACCAATTATACAAATAACCATATCCAGGCCATGCTACTGTTTGCATAGCTATTTTAGCTCTATATACTTTATAGGGTAATGGTTCACTTATAACTTTTAATGTCATCTCTCCTGTATTACTCCAAGATTGAACACTAGTTCCTTCAATTGTTAAATTATTAACAGGTGAAAATCCATTAACAGTGAGAGATCCTCCACCACCTCCTCCACCATTATTAATTGCATCAATAACATAGTTAAGATGGGCTAGACGTGCTAGTTCTGTGTCTCCTTGTATTTTTCCTAAATAAGGATCAGGACTTTGTGCTTTAATTCTTCTGATTGGCATGACATATTGTTTTAAATTTTAAGCTTCATTTGTTGATAGAGCACCATTAGATGCTAAGAACACTCTACGAATATTAGTGGGTTGTGAATTATAAGCTGGGCGTCTAGCTTGTGATAGGCGTGATTTAGCTATTCTTGCTACACTCACCTTATTTCCTTGATTTCCTCCAAGAACATGATATGCTGTATCATCTTCTCCTACATAAAAACCTACATGCCCACCTGATTTTCTAGTGAATGTAAGAACATCTCCAAGCATTGGAGTGGTCACTCTTACACCAAAATTATTCCAATTGAGAGCCCAAAGAGGTTTTTCTACAACAGGACGCTGCGCTCTATGTATAACAACAGCAGTGTAGAGTCCACACCAAGGAATCTCATCCGATGTATATACATTCTGTAGTCCTAGTTCTCTAGCCCATCCCATAATAACAGGATTGTGTATAGATCCCACTGTCTCTGTAACACCAAAAAGCTCTACAGCTTTAAGAAGATGTCTAGGAGCAGGTTCTTGAGCTAACCATTGATATGCTTTAGGTAGGTTCATTTGTTTTATTCTTTTAAGCTTCTTGTAAAATTAAGTCAATCCTAAATGGAGAAGGACATAGTGTAAATTCAGTAGTTGTATTTAGTATAATATCTGATCCATTAAATACAAATGTTCCAATGTTATACCCTAAAATTGATGAAAAATCACTATTTAAGTAATTAATTACATCACTAATACTAGTAAACACAATATTAGGAAGAAATATAGTATAATTGTGACTAATATAAACTTCACTAGTAAATTCTCCACAGTTTATGCGAATACCAATTTCATTAATTGGTACATTTAAACTTAAATCCCCATAATTTAACTGTTTTATAACAGGTTGAAAACACTCACCACCATCACAACATTGATCCACTGTCACTTCTTTCCATAAAGAAGACTTATCAGGATATCCACCATTAGTAGTGATGATAAGTGATCCAGGTACTATCTCTCCTGATTTAGTGTAGCGTACAAACGCGCGTTTTTTTGACATGTCTAATTATTTTTTAGGTCTAGGAAGTGTTGTAGGTCTTGGTCTAGTGGTTCCACCTTTAGGTTTTCCACATCCACATCCGTAAATTGCTGTTTCTTTTATCATGGTTTAAGGTTTTTTATATATCTTTTATTAAACGTACCGATTGTCCATAGAGTTTATCATTACCCTGATACTGTACTCTATGATATTGTGAATCAAAAATTATACAACCAACCCAACCTGGATTTGTTATATTTTCTTCCTGTGTCCAAAAATTTGCATAATTGTTACCACCTGCTACAATACCTGTAAAATTTGTTGAACTTAAAAATTGTCCATCAGTAGATCTATACCCTGAAGGTAAAATTGAAAAACCATATTCATTAGTAGATGAAGAAATTCCAAAACCTATTGTCCACAAACCCGTATTATTATCAATAAAACCTGATGTTTTTAATTTACTACCTGGTCCAAATAATAAATCGTTTGGACTACAATCTATGCAATTAAATAAATTTTGCCAGTCTTCTAAAACTGGAATTCGCCATCCTTCTGGTGCTAAACCTCTAGGGTCCATAATTGCATATCCATTATACAATTTACCATACACTCTTCCAAATGCAGTATCATTATTATAATAACACCATGCAGGTGTAGTTAAAGAAGCCCATGCTGCATCATCTGTCACTTCAGGAATAGGATCACCATTTCTAAATGTTGTTCCATCAAAGTTTTCAAATGCCCAGTTCTCTGTACAAAAAGGTGTTATTGGAGGACAATTCCCACCATTATCACCATCACCACAACACTTATCAGCAATTACCTCTTGCCACAATGAACTTTTATCTGGGTAGCCTCCATTGGTAGTAATAATTAACGACCCTGGAACTATCTCACCAGATTTTGTATAACGTACAAATGCTCTTTTCTTGCTCATATTGTTAGTTTATTCTGCAGGTGGCGCAAGTGGTTGATTATCAATCTTACTACTTACATAGCTTGAATAAGTTGTTAAAGACAAAAGAGCTGCTATAAGAGCAGCTTCAAGTCCAAGTAGCATTGCTACATCTGCGTAAGATTTTCCCATCTCCCACTTATGTATAATGTGAGAGGTGTTTCTTACAAGATCTACAGAGAACACTAACGCAAGTACTCTTCTAATAGAAAGCTTGTTGTTAGTTCCCAACCAAATTGGTTCTATATATTTAAACAACTTTTTCACACAGACTCTGTTTCAAATACTTTTTTATTTCTACCATCTATACACAATCCATTACAAACTAACATCATATCAGTATTAGGTATAGTTGGTAGATTTTTTGTTGGTTTAGGTGTTACTACCCCTCTTGAAAACACATGTCGCTCCAAGTTGTCAATTCTAGTTTTATCAATGTTTGATTGCTGCATTAATGCTTTAACATCTGATTTAATCTCTCTTATATCTTGCCAGATATATGTTGCAAAAATTGATAAAAGAATAGGGAAAACCCATGCTTTTATTTGTTCTACAGCAGATAATTTACGAGCAACCATTGATAAAAAAGTTAGAAGTTTACATAAAAAAAATTTGTTGGTTTCTTATCCACACCATACCTTTACAGCATGCTGATGTTGTAAAAACTATGGAGATTACAATATAATATACGATTTTTTAAAGATTTTTCCTATTATAAACAATTAAATTTAATGCTGATGAGTGAAATCAATTATGAAGAGAAATTAGAGTACAAACTTATTGGAGAATTCAAAAGATTGTTCTATAGAAAGATGGGCTATGAGCCTGTTGTCATCTCTAGAAATCACAAAGAATTAGATCCAACAAAAGATGGACATTATGAATTAAAACCTGTAAATCTAAAAAGTTTAAGAGAGTGGTTTAATGAAATCACGCCTTTTAAAAGTGGTGAAAGATTAAAATTAGAAACACGAAAAAGGTATAGAGAAGTTGTACATTTTCGTATGATTTATTCTTTTATAGCAAGAATGATGGGTCATTCCTTTGTTGGGATAGGTAGAGCATTAGGTAGAGATCATAGTACTATTATGCATAATGTTCAAACTACCAAAGATCTTTTAGAAACAAACCCTCAGTTTAGACAAATCTATTCTGAAATATTTGAATATATAAAAGAAAAAATACAAAAAAATGACTCAAAACTTCTGGAATGTAGCAATCAGACACAGGATAACGATGAACCAACTCTACTTTCTTGATTGCTGTAGATATCGCATACAACCAGATAGTCTTATAAACAAAAATGCAGAAGCTATGATATGCCAATCTAAAGGATTGATATCTGAAGATGGCATACTTACACCAAAAGCTTTGCAGATACTAGAAGAGTTAGACATCTATGTTGTAAAAACTAAGAAAAAGGTGGCTGCTGAAGTGTTAGGTGAAGACTTCATGACGAAGATTAAAGAGTATAGGGAGATATTCCCTGCTAAACGTCTTCCATCAGGTGAGCTAGCTAGACAAACAGTAAATGAGCTAAAAGACAAATTCGTGTGGTTTTTCAAAACCTACCCCGAATTTACATGGGAACTTGTATTAGATGCTACAGATTATTATGTAGCTAGATACGCAAAAACTGATTATTTGTATATGCAAACTAGTAGTTATTTTATAAAGAAAAAGACAGATTCTAGTGGAGGATATACATCTAAACTAGCAGATACGTGTCAACAGTTATTAGATAACCCAAATATTGTAAACGAAATAAACGAAATGGTATGATAGAATATAATCAAGCTAAAATCGATGAAATGTATCAAGCATGCACCACTCAATTATCAGATGAAATAAGAGTGACTAGACATGACTTATTTGTATTAGCAGCTAAAAATCTTATGAGCGATGCTTTTATACAAGGCATGAACTATGCTATGAATAGATTAAATGAAAAAATAGTAGAGAATGATCAAAAACACTAATAGACCAGGTGGAGCTAAGTTTATTCATGAGATATACGAAGAAGGTCTACAGTATATCAAAGATAGAAGAGATGGTAGAATTAGATCGTTTAAAACTCCATGGTTAGGATTAAATGATGCTACACTAAACGGACTAGAATGGGGATCACTACTCACTATAGGAGCTAGACCTGGTCAAGGTAAAACTCTTATGGTGGGTCAAATACTTAGAGAAAGCTATCAGCACAATCCAGATCAACACTTTAACATTTTAGAGTTTCAGTTTGAGATGGGTCCCAAGCAATCTGCATCTAGAGAATTTGCTGCACAAGTAGCACTAGACTATAATCAAGTGTTAAGTACAAAGGAACAGATAAGCACCTTTGCATTACAACATATTGAGAGGTTTACAAGACACTCTAGACAATTAGCTGACAAAGGTGTGTTTAGAATTCAAATCAATAAGCCCTGTAATTGGAGACAAATAAAAGAATATGTCCACTATTACTATGATGATATGGGATCTAAACCACTGATTGTCACCATAGATCATAGCTGGCTTATTAAGCAAGCATCTGATGAGAAAGAAAAGCTTAACACTCTTTATAACACTGTAGAGATGCTCATGGAACTAAAAAACGAGCTTCCTGTTATTGTTATGATGATTACACAGCTTAACAGAACATTAGATGAGGCAAGTAGAAAAACTCCAGGAAATATTGCTAATTTTCCTACTAGCTCAGATATATTTGGTGGCGATGCTCTTATGCAGGGTAGTGATGCTGTACTTGCAATGGCTAGACCAGGTATAAATGGTATAAAACAATATGGCCCAGATAAGTTGCCGTGTGATCCAAATTTAGTATATTTACATCCATTAAAACTTAGAAATTCCAAAAACGAAAATGAGCTATTGTACATGCAAGCAGAGTTTAGCTTACAGAAATTAGTAGAAATACCAAAACCTATAAGTACAACCTCTACATCTTATGTACGTAGATCCATTAGACCATCAGCCGATATTGGCTCAGAAATTTAAAATTTACAAGTATGAGTAAAGAAAGAGAAGAGTTGCTCCAAAGAGCAAGAAACTATCATCGAACTCTCATTAATGATCTTAAGATTAATGAGACAGATTTCACTATTAAGAAAATCTTTAGACATGAAGGTGTTATTGTTGTTCCTATTATGGGATATGAATTTCAAAAACCAAAAGGTCTTTATTTTGAAATAGCAAAAGGAGACTATAGTGGTTTTGCAGATGAAGAAAGAACAGTGTATAGACTTCCTAATTCTGAGAAAGAAGAAGCTATTCCTGATCCCATTTATGAAGATAGATATTTAGTACCATTAGAAGTTCTAAGAAAAGTCGATCCTCATTCAGTGGCTATTAGTAAAGAAGCTGCTGTTATGAGTGGAGATAGTATTCTTAAGAAAATGAAAGAAGAGTCTTCTTCAACTATGAAGATCTTTAGTACAAAGATAACAGATGATGCACCTTATAGTGATATGACTATAAGAGATTATGTAGCAATACATAAGGGTATACCTGTAAGTGGTAAAGAGTGGCTCAATGAACTAATTAAACAATTACCTTAAATATGGCAGTAGGAATTCTTATTATTGCAGAATCAGGAGCTGGTAAATCTACTAGTATTGAAGCTCTAGATCCAAAAGAAACATTCATTATTAATGTAGCTAACAAACCTCTTCCTTTCAAAGGATGGAGAAAAAAGTACACAACATGGAGTAAAGAAAACCCTGGTGGTAATCTTTATGACAAAGCTGCTCCTGAAAATATCGAAGCATGTCTTCGTTATATAAGCGAGAAGCGACCTGAGATTAAGAACATTGTTATTGATGATTTTCAATACATGTCTTCTTTTGAGTTCTTTGATAAAGTGGATGAGAAAGGTTACGAGAAGTTTACTAAGATAGGTGCACATTTAGCTAGAATAGCTAGGCTACCAAAAGATCTTAGAGATGATCTTATGATCTTTATTCTCACTCACGCAGAGGAAGCAACAGACATTGAAGGTAAACGTAAGTTTAAAGCAAAGACTATTGGTAAAATGGTTGATGAAAAGCTTACATTAGAAGGTTTGTTTTCTATTGTTCTCTTTGGTAAAGTGAAGAAAAACAAAGAAGGTGTTATACGCTATGTTTTTGAAACACAAACCAATGGAGAAAATACATGCAAATCTCCTAGAGGAATGTTTGACAGTTTGGAAATTGAAAACAATTTGCAAATGGTGCGTCAAGCTATTTTGGATTACGAAAATTAATTTCTTATATTTACATTTTAAAAACAACAATTATGTTTAGTACAAAAGGACAAGAAGTAAAAGGCAGCAGTGGACCTTCAAAATCTCTGCAACCAGGTGTAGTGTTAGCTCACGTGCATAGTGCAACAGTTAAGCATTCTGAAAAAACAGGTAAGAAAATGTTAGAGTTTGTGTTGGAAGGACCAGCACTTGAGAACTTTGAGGGATGGGCTATTGATAAAGCTAATCCTGAAGGACCTAAATTTACAGGACCTTCTTCTAGAGTGAGTGCAACTATCTGGACTGATCTTTACAATGAAGATGACATTAACAAAAATCAAATCCTTAATCGCTTTGTTGTTATTGCACAAAAGCTTGGTCTTAAAGATCAACTAGATAATATTTCTGAAGAGCATCAAATCACTTCTATTGAGCAGTGGGTTGAAAAAGCTACAGAAATCATCAAAGGTCATGATCTTTATTGGTTCTTGAAAGGTAATGAAGAAGAGTATAACGGTAAAACTATTGTTAAACTTTCTCTTCCTAAGTTTAAGTTCTGCGGTAACTTAACATCAGAGATTGATACATTTGATAAAAATAATCAATATCATTATAAGCCATTGGCTCAAAGCACAACAGTGAAGAGCTTTGAAGCTGCTAGTGATTTTGATCTATAGTTTAGAGTTTAAAACCAACATGTCCAGGGGGTGTTTTTACACCCCCTTAATTTTTAAGCTTATGTTTAGAATTAGAAATTTAGTACACGATATAAAAGATGTACCTGATACATGGATATTTGAACATTATTGTAAACTTAGTTATAAATTAGAAGGACAGCACATAAAGATTAAATCATTATTTAATCAAGAGCGCACACCTAGTATGTGTATTTATACTAACAAGTATAATACGTATAGGTATAAAGACTTTTCATCTGGTAAATCTGGTGGAGGTGTAGATTTAGTTAAAGAACTCTATGGATTGAACTATTATCAAGCATGCGAGAAAATAATACTTGAATATAATGATTGTATTCTCAAAAACGGATGTGGTTATGAGTCTAAAGAGTTAAAACAATTTTCTAAATTCAAAGTGAGCTCCTTTACTAAAAGAGATTGGACAACTAAAGATCAATATTATTGGACACAATTTAATATTGGTTCTAAGCTTTTAGAAGAACATTGCGTCTATCCATTAGACAATTATGTTATGACAAAAGATGAAGATCAAATTGAAATTAAAGGAACTTACATTTATGGTTATTTTAGAAAAGATGGAACACTCTATAAAATATACCAACCCAAAAACCAAGACAAGAAGTTTGTAAAAGTGAAGAGTTACATCCAGGGTATAGAACAATGTAAACCTGGCAACAAACATCTTCTCATCACTTCTAGTCTTAAAGATGTAATGTCTATTAAGTCCTTAAAACTTTCTGGGCTAAATATTATTGCAGCAGATTCTGAGAACACTATGCTACCACAATCTGATATAGAGGTGTGGCAAAATGAATATCAGAATATTATTCTTCTATTTGATAATGATAATGCAGGCATAGAAGCTATGAGAAAATATCAGGAAAAATATCCTTTTATTAAAGTGGCTTTACTACCTTTGAGTAAAGATGTTTCTGATAGTATCAGAGACCATAGTGCTAGAAAGGTGAGAGAACATCTAGTTCCTATATTAAATAGAAAAATAAATGAAACGCAAGAAGACATATAGCAAACCCAGAAAACCAAAGAAGCCAACAGTTCCTAAACCAAGAAACGCAGGAACTATGACTGAGAGTGCATTCTGGTCATTCATTAGAAGTGCACTTAGACAGAAGTCTAGATTTTGGAAACCTATTATGGAATGCAAGAGAAAATCTCGCAAACCATATCAAGGCCCAAATAAAAGACAAAAGTTTGAGTATCAGTGTAACCAATGTAAAGGTTGGTTTGCTGAGAAAAAAATCAATGTCGATCACATAGTTCCTGCTGGTTCTTTGAATTGTGCTAATGATCTTCCAGGGTTTGTAGAAAGATTATTCTGTGAAGTGAATAATCTACAAGTGCTTTGCACCACTTGTCATGATTTAAAAACTAAAAAAGAAAAAAATGGCAATTTATAATAACGACAGAGATCCCAATGAAGAGATGTGGGAAAAACAGCAATTTGACATAGAAGTAGAAAATGAAAGATTAAATAAACACAAAGATATGATGAAACAAGTTGTTGATCTTAATAACGAGCTAATTGATATTCAAGTGGAAAAGTTTAAAATACTATGTGATTTTCTTGAGTATGAAGAAGCTCTTACAAAAGATAAAGACACTGCGTCTAGAATACAAACACTTTTAAAAGGAATGAATGTATGGAAATAGATGATTTCTTTGAAGATAAAATGCTAACAGAATTAGTAACAGAATCTGTTAAGATGTTAGAAGATGAGTTTTATAGTAAACGATTTGAGTTTTCTTACAGTAGTCTTAATAAATTATTATGGAACCCTGTAGTGTTTCATCAGCTTTATGTTCTTAAAATGAAAGAAGAAAAAACTGATGCTCACTTAGTGCAGGGTAAGGTGATACATTGTCTTTTATTAGAAGAGAATAAGTTTAATGATCAATTTATTATTAGCCCTTCTAGTTTACCAACAGGTAATCTTAGAAGTGTAATAGATAGAGTGTATAGTCATTATAAAGAGTTATCATCTAATGGAGATCAGAGAACTAGACTAGAAGAGTTTTCTGAAGCTATTCTTGATATTCTAAGAGATATAAACTATCATCAGAGTTTAAAAACAGACGAGCAAAGATTAGATAAGGTGCTCACTGGAGAAGCTATATCATATTGGGATTTTCTTATGACAAGAAACGGTAAAACTCTTGTAGATCAGGACACTTATAATTTCTGTAAAGGAGCTGTAGATCTTATTAAATCAGATCCTAATGTATGTGAGCTTATAGGAGCTAATGTAAATGACTTTAGTAATAAAGATGTTTACAACGAGCTTCCCTTAACAGCAAACATAAGTGGAAAACCTTTTGGTCTTAAAGGAATTGTAGATAATATAGTTGTTGATCATAATAAAAAAATTATTTTTATCAACGATTTAAAGACTACAAGTAAAGAGTTAAAAGATTTTTCAGAGTCTGTTGAATATTATAACTATTGGATGCAAGCTGTGATATACACAACTCTTGTTTCAACCAAGTTTTTTCATTATATTCATAGTGAAGGGTATTCTGTACAATTTAGATTTCTTGTAATCGATAAAATGTTCAATGTCTATCCCTTCTTGGTAAGTGAAAAAACTCTAACTGATTGGTTAACAAGGTTTTTAACATGCTTGGAAAAAGCCGAATGGCATTATATAAACAAAAGATACGATCTACCATACGAATTCGCATTAGGAAAGGTCGTTCTGTAAAAAGAAAACAATGAATAGTATCTATTCTAAGTATTTTCAAAAGTCAAGATCCTTTTTATATCCCATCCTTGGTATAAAAAAAACAAGCTATGCAGCACCTAATGGTACTTATATTGCTATTCAAGGTTTAATAGACGCTGATGACGTTAAACTAATATGCACATTTAAAGAAGATAACTCCGAAAGCTTCAAGAAATTTGAAGAACAAATGTTAATAACTAATCCACTTTTTGATAGAATTCTTGAAGTGGATGGTTATAAACTTTACATATTTGATCTTAAGGTTTATGAATCTGATTGGTTTAACTTTTTATTGGGTAAATATTCTAAGTTGTCATCAACTATGAAAAGAGCAATTAAGCTTTATTATGGTGAAAATTCAGCAGAGTATAAATATATGGATAGCTATCTCCACCCTGAAAAATACTTTGACGACTACGCTAAAATTTTAGATGTAGATGTTAAAGAGCTTAAAAAGATAGGTGAGCTATGTGATCCTTGTGATCTTGATAAAGAAACTTTAGTTGTAGAAAACTTGGAAGTTTCAAAAAAAGATGATTAAATTTACAAAAAAAACAATTATGAAGAATTCAATGATGTTAGTTACCTCTACTTGGGGGCAACAAAAGACATTCAAAATGATCCCAATGCTACTTGAATGTCCTTACAATGAAGCTATTTATGACCCACAAGCTAAAGTGCTTGCTCTTATTTCTAAAGAAAGAAAGCAAACAATGCATATGATGGCTAAGCTTAATGAGTGGGGAGATGTAGTTCCTATGAAAGTAGGTAAGCGTTCTAATGGTAAAGACTATGCAGAAGAGCGCAAAACTCTTGAGACGTATTACGAATATTTTATAGAAAATGCTGAAGAGATTGCTACTATTGTAGATCGTTTAGCTATGAATGCAGATAGCTTTGATTTCAAAGCGTTAATGACTACAGAACCTGTAGCTGAGAAATCACTTCTTACCACACTGTAAGAAAATTAAAATAAAATATAGAAAGGAGAGATTTTATATCTCTCCTTTTTTTATATTTGTAACTTAAGGGGGAACAGCTTAACTGAACATGACATGTATGGATAAGAAAAATCATTGGGTGATGGACTACGAAACTATCTGCAATTGTTTTGTAGCAGTGTTCATCCACTACAAAGATGACTCTATTAAAAGGACATTTGTCATAAATAAATCGACAAATGACTTTCCTAGATTTATATCCTTTCTCAAAGGAAATGTCAAACATAAGGAATGGCACATCTCTTATAATGGTTTAGCATTCGATGCTCAAATCACACAGCACATTCTTAATAATGAATCTAAATTTGCAAAACTCTCTGGAGAAGATTTAGCTAAAGAGTTATATAAGTTTGCACAAGAAGTGATTGATCGTACAGACAAAGGAGAGTTTCAAAAGTATTCACCACATAAGTTAAAGATTAGACAAATAGATTTATTTAAAATGAATCACTGGGATAATCGTGCTAAGATGAGTTCTCTAAAATGGGTGCAATATTCTATGGATTGGCAGAATGTAGAAGAGATGCCACATCCTCACTTTGAACCTGTGACAGATGTTCACACTTTGAATTCTGTTGTTAAGTATTGTATTAATGACGTAATGTCTACTAAACAAATCCTCAAGCATTCTAAAGAACAGATAGCTCTTAGGCAAACTCTTACAGCAGAATATGGTATAGATCTTTATTCAGCTTCAGAACCTAGAATATCTAAGGAGTTGTTTTTACATTTCTTAGAAGACAAGATTAAAATGGAAAAGTCTGAGATTAAACAACTCAGAACAAAACGTTCTATGATTGATCTTGGTTCCTGTATTCTTCCTTATGTGCAGTTTGAAACATCTGAGTTTCAAAAGGTGCTAAACTATTTTAAGAATAAGGTGATCACTTCTACGAAAGATGGGTTTAAGTATTCTATTGAGTATAAAGGAGTTAAGACTGATTATGGTTTAGGTGGTATTCATGGTGCTACATCAGCAGGTGTATATGAAGCTAAACCAGGTTGGACTATTATGACTTCAGATGTAACTAGTTTCTATCCCAATCTAGCTATTAAGAATGGTTTTCATCCAGCTCACCTTCCTCAAAAAGAGTTTTGTGAGCTGTACGAATGGTTCTTTGAAGAGAGAAAGAAGCTTCCTAAGACTGATCCTAAAAACTATGTGTATAAGATTATTCTAAATTCTACTTATGGTTTGACAGGTGATGAGAATAGTTTTCTGTATGATCCTAAAATGACTATGCAGATAACTATTAATGGTCAGCTTCTACTATCTATGCTTTATGAGATGTTATCCTTAGCAATTCCTGATGGTATACCCTTAATGCAAAATACAGATGGTTTGGAGATGATGATTCCAACAGAATCTGTACCTTTGTACATGAAGGTGTGCGAGAAGTGGGAGAAGCTTACACAGCTTAACCTTGAGCATGATGAATACAAAAAGATGGTTATTAGAGATGTCAATAACTATATTGCTATTCATAAAAATGGAAAGGTTAAGTGTAAAGGTGCATTTGAGTGGGAAGATCTAGAAAAGAAAAAGGTGGCAGTGTTTCACAAGAACAAAAGCTTTTTAATCATTCCCAAAGCTATATATGGTTATTTTGTTCATGGTATAAAACCTGAAGAATATCTAGAACAAAACCAAAACATATATGACTATTGTGCTGGTGTAAAAGCTAAAGCTGGATGGAAGTTTGAAGAAACATGTGTAGAGAAAGGAGAGCTCAGTGTCAAAAGGCTTCAAAAGATTGTAAGGTATTATGTTTCTAAGGGAGGATGCAAACTTCTTAAAAAGCATAATGATGGTAGAGAGATACAAGTTGAAGCAGGACAATGGATGCAAACAGTTATAAATCAATTGGATGAGTCTATTCCTTTCTCAAGTTATGACATTAATATTAAATATTATTTGGAAGAAATCTATAAACAGATTGAACAAATAGAAAAAGAAAGTGTCAAAGAATATACACAACTAACATTGTTTTAATATGGCATTAATTGGACTTTCAGGTTATAGTGGATCAGGTAAAGATACCTTTGGTCGTCTCATACAATACCACATTGCTAAAAATACTAAAGATATTAGCACGATTGATGTAATTAGCAATTACATGGAAAATCAGTGGTGGTTAGAAGAAAAATCAGAATGGGAAATAAAAAAGTTTGCAGGGAAGCTAAAAGAAATAGCTTCCTTGCTCACTGGTATCCCAGTGTATAAGTTTGAAGATCAAGAATATAAAAACACTTATCTAGGTGATGAATGGCGTATCCATGGTCTACCTATGAAGGTGAGAGAGTTTTTACAATATCTTGGTACAAATGCACTTAGAGAATGTCTTCACCAAAACACATGGGTTAATGCTTTATTTGCAGACTATAAAGAAAGTGACAATTGGATTATTACAGATGTTAGATTTCCTAATGAAGCCAAGGCTATTAAAGATAGAGGTGGTTTAATGATTAGAATTGATCGACCTTTTGTTAAACCTATTAATAGTCATCAATCAGAAACAGCACTTGATAATTGGAATTTTGATTATAAAGTGGCAAATGTTTCTGATCTTATATCATTATCATTTACAGTTGAAACTATTTTACAAGAACAAAAACTAATATTATGATTTTTAAAATTAATTTTCAAAGCGTTATCATCGCTGCTCTTTTAGTAATTCTTTTTATGATGCTATTAGATAAATGTAGTTCTGAAGAAGAATTTAGAACATTAAAAATGAAATACGATGAAGACATTACACGTATCAAAGATAGCTTAGGTAATGTTATCACTGTTAAAGATGCTGAAATTGTTCAGAATCAAGAAAGTATGAAAGATTTAAGAGCTCGCTTGTTTGAAACAACAGAAAAGTATAACAAGAAAGTAAAAGAGGTACAAGCTCTTATAGGACAAGAAACAGAAGTTGTTATTAAAGAAGTACCAGTTCCCTATGTAGATAGTGCTAAAATGAAAAAGTGGGCAGATAGTATCGCTATTAAATGCGCTGAAGTAATTAAATATTATGAAGACAGCACTATTAGAATTGGTGCAAAAGCTAAAGACTCCACAGCTTATTACAAAATAGATGCCATAGTTGAAAAGAAAGGAATTAAAATGAATGAAATCAAATTCATTGATTCTCAGTATGTAGCAATTACAAAGATGAAAGGAGGCATCTTAAAAAGAAACACTAAAGGAAAATTTCGATTATATGTCCCTCCAACCACTAGAGTGGAGATTAAGCATACGAATCCCCATTTCCAAAATACAGGTGTTAATTCATTTATCTTTGAGAAGAAGACTAATCGTGGATATGGAGCTGGTATATTACATGGAGCTATAGGAGGACTTGTGTTTGGTTTACTATTAACATTATCCCCATGAAGATAATACATCAAAAAACAAAAACCCTTACAACAAAAGATAATGGGAGAAGCTCAGATGCAGTTTCTCCCAATTTTATCTATGGTTGTTTAGGAGGCTGCATGAACAGTTATTGTTATGTAGGTAGATACAATCACGATAAGGTGTATATAAATGAGAACTATGGTCAAATACTACAATCTATACATAACTGGGTAAAAGATAAACCTTGGCCTAAAACTCCTAATCAAGTAGATGATAAGTATTATGTCATAGACATAGGATGTAGTACAGATGTGGCTCTTATGAGTAAGCACTATGACTGGCAGGAAAATGTATTTCAGTTTTTTAATAATACAGATAGAGTAAAAAGTACATTTGCCACTAAGTATCCTAGTATGTTCCACCCTGAAACATATGACTTAGCCCCAGGTAAGCATAGAATTAGAGTGAGCTTAATGCCTCAGAAGTATAGTAATGTACTAGAACCTAACACAGATCTTATATCTGATCGCATACAATCTATCCCTAGACTACAGAAATATATGGAAGTGCATATAAATTTCAGTCCTATTATTTATGAAGAAGGGTGGTTAGATGAGTATAGGAAGCTTTTTGAAGAAATAAAAAGTTATGGTATACAAAACATAAAATGTGAATGTATATTCTTAACACATAATGTATTTCAACACGAACGTAATGCTCCACAAGTGAGAGATCTACTATGGAAACCTGATATACAAGAAGCTAAAGACTCACAATACGCACCAGATAATATACGTTATCGTTATGATCTAAAGAGAGAGATGATAAAAGACTTCACTAAACTGTATAGTGAATACTTTAATCCATCTCAGATTAGATATATTTTTTAAACTTTAAAACTAAATATTATGACAAAGAACAAATTTCAAATACATTTTCTTCCTATTAATCATATGCTTATAGGATTTAGCTATCAAGAAGGAACATCAGGAGATAATGAATCAGAACAAGTTGAAGAATTTTCAATTGGTTTTGGCTTAATATCATTTTCTTTATATAGAATACACAAAGTATAAAAAAAGGGGAATTAACTTTCCCCCTTTTTTTATAACTTAAGCCCCATGCTTTTTCGAAAGTCTTCATTAAACAATCCTATTATATCTTGAACAGGTCTTACAATAGGAATCATTTTATTAAAATATTTCATTGGATGCGACTCATCAACAAGTTTTTCATTTTTAGTTCCAAGTCCCCAAAGTTCTGTAATTATATTTTCAAAAAAGTTTCCTATATCAGTAAGTAAACCCATAACTGGAATAGGACTTTTAATTAGTTCTCTAAACTCTGTAGGATTATAGAAAAATGCCACCTCATTAAACCATTTATCCACTGCTTTAGCAAAACCTTTTCTAATACTTTTTGCATCTTCATCTTCATTATCTGGACCACTTCTCGCCCACATTAATAAACTAAAGAATGCAAGCAATATTAGTAACTCACGCATCATTGATCTAAGATTACCAATATACATATCAACAAACTCAGCCTCAGACATTCTATCTTTAAAGTTTAAGTCCCCTTGCTCAGCTTTTCTTATAAGCATCTCTTGATATCTTGCTTTTGCTCTTTCAATTGTATTAGTTCCAAACCCTGTTACAAGCTCACCAACAAGAGGTAAAAACTTTTCTGATATTAAATGTTTAAAGAATATACGTGCCTTACCATAATTGTATGTTTCTAAATCTGTATCATAAGCTAAATCACCAAATCTTTCAATTACAAGACCAGGAATCCATGATCTAAATTGCATTATTACTTGACCTAACATTGTAGTTCTAACTAAATTAATATCTTCAGTTGTTGAGTTACCTAATATTAATTTATTTACTTTCTTTATTTTATTTCTAAACTCAATAAATGTATCACTTTTTCTATCAACACCTTCTATTTCAAGCTTATCATTTACCACTTTACTTTTAGCATACAAAGAATTATTTTTTGTATATTCTTCTATTTCATCTTGAACTTTTTTCATTAACGCTTTGCGTTCTTGAGAAGGAAGATTGTATATATTATTATAGTTATTTTTAGCTTTTACATATTCACGTATAGAAACTATTTCTCCTTTTTCATCAACCATGTGAGACCTATACATAGCTACTGATACAGGGTATGTAACAATTTTATCACCTGCTCTTTGAATTAAAAAGAATTTATCTGCTGTCCATTTTTGAAGAACACCACTAACAGAAAGTTGATTACTTTTTAAAAAAGATTGATCTTCAAGATCTATACCTGCATAATCTATGAATGCCCATGCTTTTTCATCTTTTGATGTTAAAGCGTATTGTCCAAATCCCCAATCACCATCACCAAAATAAATATTCTTTTTAGCAATAAATGATGCATTCACTGTACCCCCCACTAAGTTAGCTGTTCCTGATATAGGATTAAAAGCAAGTGTTTTAATTGAAAAATATCTTAATACAGCTTGTAATGATTTAGTTGCTGATATTTCTTTTCCAGCAATTTTAAATGTAAAGTCAGCTCCTGCATCCATTTTTTGACCATATACATAAAAGTTTACAAATTTTTCTAATACTTCATAGTTAATTTTATTATTTTTTACAGGTTCACCACCTTGTTTAACCTTACCCCATTGATTTGTTTGTAAAACATCTTTATTCTTTTCAATGTATAATATCAAGTTAGCACTATCTTCTATAGAACTCATTGCTTTATAGTTAGATGTATGTGTTCCCCATATACTAAACACTTTAAATAAATCAAAGCTTTTATCTGCACCAAGTTCATATGTATAATAAACAGGTATTTTTTTAATTTGTTGCCCGTTAATATCTAGTTGACCAAATTCTTGAGCTGAGTCAACTGTAAGTGATTGTAAAAAAGATTGCATATTAAAAGCTTTTCCCATATCACCAAGAACAGCAGATTCCATTTTAGTTCTAATAATAGAAGGAATAAAACCAAACTCATAATCAATCATGCCTGCTTTTTCAGAATCTCTTAACATTTGTTGAAACTCATCATATACAGCTTTAAGAGGAGCATTCTCAGCTTTGTTTAAATCCTTATATTTATCACTCCACCAAATATCTTTTGGCTTTAAAAAATTTCCTTTAGGGAGTAGTGCAGCAACATTAGACTTTTCACCATTATGAAGCTCAACCCATTTGATAATAGCAGCATCTTTCTTTTCTCTATCTAGTTTAGGATCAGCACTATATGTTGTTCCTTCTACTAATTCTTTATATCTTTTAAATGCTTTTAAATATCCTTCTGAATCAAAAACAGTATTAGCTCTAATCCAAGCAAAGTCTCCTTTTTTAATAGCTTGATTTTTTAATCTAATGAACTCATCGCTATATATCTTTAAGAAGTCACCCGTTTTTTTACCTTCTGCATCAATATCAAGTATACCATCAAATATATTACTAATTGATATACCTTTTGCAGATGCCCATTTTTCTAAATTAGTTTTTAATTCAGCAAGTTTTGTGTTTGTTTCTTCTATTTCTAAATCTCTAGTTTGAAATGCTTTGTTACGAATTTTATAAAACACTTGAGCTGCTGCTGTTTCTAATTGTGAAAGAGCCCTAAAATTACGTTTTAATAAATCCATCACACGCTCAGGATTTAACAATCCTTTTACACCATTCTTTTTGGCTTCAGCATCACCAAGTTCTCTAGCTCTTTCATTAAGTAAAAAAACTAAATCTTTAGCGTTTAAGCTCATTGTTTTAAAATCATCTTGTATTTTCTCAAGTTTTCTTTTTTCAGAAGCATCTTGTTCATTTGCAATTTCATTTTTTAATTTTTTAAGAAGATCTCTTAAATAAACAGAGCTTTCAGAATATACATTAATAATATCTCTTGCTTCTAATATTTCTGATATGCCAATATCGTTATTGTCATACTTGTCAAAGTATTTATTTATTTCAATTAATCCACTATCCACAAAGTTTTTTAAATCCTTCTTAACTTGAAGTGTTCTAATTGTCTTTTTTAATTTGTTTAATTCAATACTCTTTTTATCTTTTTCTTTAGATGATTTATTTGCTAATGTTTCATAAATAATATAAAGTCTTCTGATAAACTCATCTAATTTTTCATCGCCTGTTGATTCTGCTTTTGCAACAACAGGAAGCAAGTATTCTTTATTTTCAGGAATAAGCGCAGGATCTAATGGTCCAATTTCTATATTTTTAAGATTTTGAGGAACCCAACCTCCTGACACTTTACCCATTTTAAATTCTGTACGAATTGGAATTGCTCTTATTTTGTTAAACTGTGTTATTCCAAATTGTTGTTCTATAGCTTGTTTATATTCATCAAGCTGTAATCTATATGCAGGTTCTTTAAACCATTTTAATTCTGTTTCACCATCTCTAATTTCTTGAGATTTCCAATCATATATATCAGCTGAACCATCGTTTAAAAATACAAGTAAGTCAACAGTTCCAGGTAAGTTCTTCTTTGAATTATATATTCTTGCTTCAAACATAAATCTAGTACCTGGAGGATATGATCTAATTAATGCTTTTATATATCCATCTAACTTTCTTTCCACTTCAGCATTAACATCTAACTTATCACCAGGAATTGCTGATGCACGTACTAATCCTGTAGCAGGATCAACATATCTATTTCCTATTTTTTCTATGTCTTTGTGTAATCCTATACCATACTCGGCTTTTAAATCATCTATAACTTTTTGAACATCAGATCTTTTATCTGTAGGAAACATTTTCTTATACCATGGCTTCACTACATTTTCATTAACACTTCTTGGTGTACCATCTGCATCTACAATTGGTTTACCATCTTCCATGTAAATATGTTTCTTCTTACCTGTCTTAGGATCAATATCATCATCTAATGTTATTTTATTACGCAATGCCATAGCTTTATTAAAGTTAGCTTCAGCTGCATTACTCATTTGTAGATATTGCTCTTCACTTCTAAATTCTAAATTTAAATCACTAACATCTGCTTCCATTATTTTTTGAGCAGCTACTTTAAAAGGATTGTCTAATTTTTCGTTTATCTTTTCTCCTCTATTAAACATCTTTAACAAAGCTACCCACACTTTCTTCCACCAAGATTTTGCTGCTTCTACTCTTTTAGTAGTTTCTTGTTCATCAAATTTTTCTATAACATGCTGAGCAATAAGTTTACCTATTGCTTCTTTCTTAAGTTTGTCAAAGTTTATTGTACCATCTGAGTTTCTATATAACTTGCTGTTTTTATATTTCTCTACTGTTTCTGTATATAAAGCATAAGACGTAATCTTAGAATACATGTCCTTGTACAAAGGATGATTCTCTCCAAGCATCTCTACAAAGAAGTGAGCAGCTTCTTCAGGAAGTGTGGTGATATCTGCTTCACCATTAACCACTTGAATGATCTTATTAAGCATGTCTGCTTTAGCTATAGCATCAAGCTTATTTCCTTCTCTGTCTCTTATTTCATCTAATGATTGTACAGATACTCCTATACTTGCAAGAAATTTATTAATCTTAGAATTTAGTTCTTGATTTGAAGGTCTTTCAGATGCTTTTTCTTTTTGAAAAAATTCACCCCTATCTTCTTCTGTATACATTCCTCTTTTTCTTTCTTCTTCTTGTAAAGCAGCAGCATCTCTAAGTAATTTATTTTGCTCATCTGTTTTATATTGTTCAAAATATACATTAACAAGCTTATCTGAGGGGTTAATGCTAAAAGATCCTTTCTCACCTTCTTTTACTAGTATATCTTTAAAAGATTTATTTACTTCAGATATAGCTTTTGATGCTTTTGAAGGATTAGGAAAATACCCTGTATCACCCATAACATCTGCACCTCTTTGTGCAAGCATGTTTCCAGCTTTATCAATTATATCTTTCTTAATATCTAATGAACACTTTGCCATAATTATCCGCAATTATTTTGATTATTGTTATCAATTGATGGTAGTCCTTCAGGTTGGATTTTTGATGGTCCAGTTACAGCTTGTGTAGGTTGAACTAGTGTATTTTCTCCTAAAGTGTTAACAGAATTTGGTTTAATGTACGTTGTAGAATCTGGATTTAAAAAATCTTGTCTCCTGTTTTCATTAGGATTTACATTTGTAATAAATCTAACTTTTACACCAGCTTTAGTTCCAATTCTAGATTCTTTTTCATACTCTTCTTGTGATATAATTTTCCAAACATTATATTTATCATCTTGCACTTGTTCACCAACTTTAAACTCTTTTATGGTTTTTTTACCACTTACAGGAGCTTGTGTAATACTAGACAACACTCTATCTAACTCTTGTCTCCAATTAGGATTAGCCATATTAATTGTAGGAATTCCTTTTCTTCTAGCCATTTCAACAGCTTGTCCTGTACCACCCTTGGGTCTTAAAGGATTATCTGTTTCTTCTGCATAGAATAAAACAAAGTCTACTGTACTATCAAGATTTTTACCAAATATTTGATTGGTATTTCTAGCCATTAATTTTAACCCACCAGGTGTTAATCTATCTGGAGCAGGATGAATTTCTTTAACAACAGCTTCAGAAATTTTAGAAACATTATTATCATAAGTTTCTAAAGATGTATTTCCATTTACTGTTCTTCTAATACCAGAAGGACCAAATAATATTTTATTTTTTGACCCATCTGAGAATGCTTTATCAGCACCTTCTTCATCTAATCCAGTTTCTTTATCTTTAAAAGTAAATCCTGTTTGTAAAGTATATCCAATTGAGTCTAAATATTTTGAAGCTTCAGTCATTAATTTTAGAACATCTGTTGGAGTTTCTCTACTACCAATACCTGCATAAGTCATTGTTCTTGTAGAAGATCTTCCTGGAAGTTTATCAAACTCAGGTAGTCCACTCTCTATTGTTTCTAAACTAACTTGTTTTCTCCATGCCATAACTGCTTCATCATGCATTGATTCATTTACATCACCATTAACTGCAAATCTTGATGCTTCTGTTAATGGATTAGGAGTTGTCTCTACTAAATACATACCATTTCCTAATTTATTAATAGGACGATATTTAACCACTGACTTATCTAATGTAACATCACTTCCAGTTGTATCTGTTATTTTAATTCTTTCATATAAGTTAAGCTTAAATCTTTCATCAAATGGTAATTTATCATTTTTCGTATCAACTCCATCAACAGGAACATACATTTTAATATACTGATTTCTAGCAATATTTCTATCACCTCTTATAACAAGCAGACCATTTTGAAGGTATTTTGCAGAATACTTTTGTTTAGGAACTATTTTATTGTTCTTATAGTTATTCTGATGAAAAGTTTTCCACACTTGATCTACATTTACAACATCTGGTGAATTAGCATAATTTTTAAATATATCTGCTGTTAATCCTGCATACAGATTAAGTGGTAACACTTTTGTAAATGTTACAGGACTAAGCTGCACACCAGATTGCAAGATAGCTAATCTAGCTAAATTATCAATAAATTCTTTTAATTCAAAATCACCAATCATCTCAGCTTGAGAATATAATATGTCAATAGACTCACTTATAACATTAACATCATAAGATGACATTTTATTATTAAACATCTTAATGTTATCTGTACTAAGTCTATTCTGATTAATCACTGGGAATAAGTTCTTAAGAGCTAAGCTATCAGGATACTTATCCTTCATCCTTTTAAGACGTTTAGCCAAAGACTCGTTTTTACCATCTGTAAATAAGTTGAAATATTGGTTAAGTCTTTCATTATTTCCAAATGGTGTATTCTGTAATATATATGCAATAAAGAAGTTTTGGTATCTATTAAGATATTCAGCTTTATCTTCATTGGTCATAAATATACCATCGTCATCAAGCTTTTCTAATATAGGCTCAAATGCAGGTAGAGATTTAGGATTAAGAACAACAAAGAATTTCTCAAACATATTACGCACATCATCTTTAACTTCCTTCACCTTTCCTAAGAATGTTTTATCAAACACTCTATCTAATGAATCTTGTTTAATAAAATTATCATTAACAGCACGATTATATCTAGATTGTTGTAAATGACTCTCAACTATGTTTTTAGTTTTAGTTGTATCATAAGATATACCTCTAATAAAGTTTGATAATTTATCAGCTTGTGTTTTATAATCAAGCATATCCATAAGAATAGCCACTTGCATTAAGTTCTGTTCTTTTGTAAGTGTTTTACTTGATATTGCTTCTGCTAATTGTTGAGGAGTATATTGTTTGAATTGTTGTTGAATACCTCTAAATAATGCTAATGTTTTATCTGGATATTGTGTTGTATCAATAACATTCCCAGTTCCTTGTGTGTAATAAAGAGAAGCTGCTTTAATTATCACTTCGTTAAAATATAAGGCCTCATCATTCACTTCATTAACAAATGTCTTATTAGCATCTCTATATTTAAAGTAATCATCTATAACAGGTTGATTAAACATCAATGCTATATTCTCTTGAGACACACCACGTTTTGTTAAATAAAACCACGTAGCAGCAGTTTCTAGATTAAGACGTATATCAAATATAAATGGATCTTTTGCAGCATCCACTGATCCTGTAAGAGCTTCATTAAACAAGTCAAATATATACATTCCATCTTCATCTACTGTAAGATCTAGTTTATTTGTATTTGAGTTTGGAAGTTTAATTTTCACTTGTCTAGTAGTACCATCATAATCTTTATATGTACCTGTTAACTCCACCTCACCAATTTGACTCATTGTGTGTGATGTAATCTGCAATGCTGCTACACCCACCAATTGTTTTGATGTTACAAATGTTTCACGCGTTTCTGACATAGTAACCCATTCAGAAAGCTTAGTCATATTTGTGTCATCTCTTTTTATTCCTTTAAGCTCAAGAATATATTCAGATAGTTTTTTAAGTTTTGAAGCACTATTAGGAGTAAGAAGCTGACGTTGATTATCAGGATGTTCAAGAATTGTCTTTATTATTTCAATCACCCTATTTTGTAATGCCTTTTTACTATTTTGGTCTTCAATAGATCTTTTTGAAAACTCTTGCAAACTATCTTTTGTAGTAATTTCAGTTTTAAGAGCATTGTAGTCATCTGCTGCTTTATCTAATGCCACTGATAAAGCTTCAACATTTAACTGATTCATTTTTAATTCTTCATCAGCTAACATTGCTTGTTGAATATTTTTAATCTTTTTATTAAAAAGATCAGAAACTAATTTTCCTTCAATAGCATTACCTTTATAAATAAGCTCTTCAAAATAATATAATTCTTCTTCTAATTGTTTTATTTCTTTAACACCTGTTCTTATTTCTTCTTTTAGATTATTAATAATATTTATTACAGGTTTAATTATATCTGCATATTTATCATTAATGTATCTATTATAACGATTGTTTAATTCATCTGGTGATGAACTATATTTAATGTATTTAATCTCATTAGTTTTCTTACTAATATAGTAGTTAGCTAAAAACATATTGAGTTTATCCACGTCAAAGTCAGATCCTGTTTTACCTACCATTTCAGAAGGAACAACCACCATATCTCCATATGAAGGATCTAAGAATCCTTTAATAACAATAGAGTCAATCATATTTAACCCTGATGTAGGAATACGAGAACCTATAGAATTTAATAAGTCAGCAAAATCTTTACCTTCAGGAGCAACCCAAATTCCTTCTTCGTTTTGCACAAAGCCAGCTTCTTGTGGTGTAATTCCTTTAAAGTACCAAGGAGTGTACACTTCAATGTATCTACCGTAATCAGTATTATAGAAGTTAAGATTACTAGAAGATATTGTAACAGATTCTTTTTCTTTCTTTGAAAGTTTAGAGTAATCCTCTACATTTTGATACACTCCGTCTTTTATATAAAGTAGCTTTCTACCCTGAGCAAACAATGTAGATGACACCTGAACATTAGCCTTACCAAACATTTCTGTTCTGATAATTCTATTGTCAACTAGTGAATTTAAAACAGATTCAATACGTTCTCTAGCTGGGTTTGCATCTAATGGATATTTTGGTACTTCTTTATTATCATCTATAAATGTATCAAGCATTTCAACCACATTGTCAGGAAGATTTCTTTTTATAGCTTCTTGACGTAATGTTTCCATTAGTTTTCCAACATTCTCAATATCGTATGAACCATCTTCATTTTGTTTTAATCCAAGCTCTTGTAAAAGAGCTTCTCTTTCAATATCTAATAAAGCATTTAATACATTTTTGTATTCTTCTGCATAAGGCTTAAGACTTTCAGGAAGATCACTTAGAATAAGTTTTCTTATCTGGCTACCAAAGATTACAACATTTTTAGCATAGTCAGGGGTAGATACCTGTATACCAAAATATTTACTGAATATATCTTGCAGGATGGGAACTTCTTTAGATATAGTTCCATCTTCATTATAAAATGGTGTAAGCTTTCCATTAGGTTTAGTCATTGCACCCACTTTATGTCCTGATCCAAAGTCAATAATATCAACACCTTGATTTTTAGCATCAATATATTTAGACATCATCTCTGGATTGTTCTTCACTCTACTCCAAGTTAAAGGAAACACTGAGTTTTTAAGGAAATTAATATGGGACATTCCATCAGTGTTTTGAAATCCAAAACCTTGTGGTTTTAACACTTGAAGAATAGCTTCTGGTTTTGGTTTACTAAGAACTTCTTTAGCTTTTTGAATTTGTTCTTTAGTGTATTTAGGATTATAATAAGGATGAGATTTATCAGAACGATCAATTATTTCTAAAGCATTTTCATAATCCAATAATGCTTCTTGTTCTTTTGATAACATTCCAGATAGATATAACATATCTCTAAAATAATCAGGCATAATCATTGCTTGACCATCAGCTTCATCCATATTAATATATGAACTAATATATGTTCCTTTACCCCCTACTATAGATTTAAGAGAACCATCTTCATTAAACTTAGCACCAATCAATTGCTCTGCTCTTTTCTTATCAACCTTAGTAGAAATATCTTTGAACAATTCTTCAGCAATATATTTTAAATAAGGACTTGTCACCTTTGGATCAGCATAAGATATACTTCTCATTACAGGATTATCTGCATCACGAACTCTACCATCATAACGAGGTTTGTTTTGTTCCATCCAAGAAATAACATGAGGATTTTCGCTTATAACATTCTTTTGAGAATTAGCACCACTAGAACGTTTAGCTAAGTCTTTATATAATGCAGGATGACCATAAAACAACTTATGTTGCTCATATACAGCAAGTTGTCTATTTACAACGAGGAATCTAGCAAGTTTGTTAAACTCCGCTTCACTCATTTCTTTAGTGTTAATACCAGATATAGCATCTGCATCTTTTGGAATACCAAGAGCTTTAAATCTGTTTAGCACATTTATAACAGTGACCCCTGCATCAATTTCAACAGTTTTAACTATTTCTTTATTTACCAACCATTGTTTTGTTTCCTTCACTTGAGATTCAACATAATCTTTTAATATACCTTCATTCTTTACCGTGCTAACAAAGTTTTCTGTTAATGCTTCAAATATTAATGTAGCATTTTCAATTTTTGTTCTTTTAGTTATTTTAGTATCCTTAACAAGTTTTTCAAAATAATTACGAAGGTTTGATCCTTTCTCTAGTCCAGGGATATTAGAAAAATGTCCAAGCTCAAGTATTCTATCTTGATGATTCTGAATATTATTAGGATAGAAATGAAATCTTAAAGCATGCATCACCTCAGCTTTAAGAGCATTGATATACTTATCTTCAATTAAACCAAGATTAGATATCTCACTCATTTTTACAAAGTGACCCATTTTAACTGCAAACTCACTAGACTTATCTGAATTGATTACAGTGAAATAAGATCCTCTTAGTATGTGATAGATTTCTTGAATAATCTTATCATTAAAGTTAAGTTTATCAGTGTTCTCACCATCGCTTTCACGTTCTGCAGCCATACCTGATATATACTCATAATCTATTTTAACACCTTCTCTTTTTCTTCCCTTAGCATCAAATACAATACCACCAGGAGAAAGTATTTCAGACGTAGAGTTATATGGATTTAACTTTATAATATCCCCAACCACTGTACCATATTGTGGGTTGGACATAATAAACTCTTCTAAAGTATTTGCACTATTAAGAGAATGCAATACATAAGATATTTCAGAAGGAAGTGTAATAGCATACTGAGTTTTACCATCAGCAGTTTGGTGAGAAAGCAATGTATCTTCTGAACGGAAGTTTAGTTCTAATTCAAGAAGAGCATTTAAAGGACCACCTATTAAATCAGTTCCAAATAAAGAATCATATTTAATAGTTTTATTATTTTTAACAGCATCTTCTAATACATATTTTAAACTATTATATGCATTCTTAATTATATTCTTATTAGTCTCAGAAAGATTTTCTGGTTTAGTAGATAGACTAATACCTAATGCATTAAACGCACCTAAATGTCCTTTTACATCAGAAGCACCTAAAATATATGTAAGTCTTGGACTACTTAAGTTTATTTCAATTGTATTAGCAGGACTAATATAAACTATTCCACCTGTATCAAGTTTTGAAATATCTACTTTGTATGCCTTCTCTTTAATACCATTTCTCCACTCTTCACGTATCTTTTCTTTTGTATTAACGCTTACAGCATTAACGTGACGTATTTTACCATCAGCACCTACAATAATTTTAAGAGGATTATTTCTGTTTCTTGTAAAAGAAGTTTCAAACGCTACAAGAAGACGAACATCATCATCAGAAACAATACCACCATTTTTTAATGTATCATATTTAAGTCTTGATTTTAAGTTCTCAATCCACTGATATCCATCCTTATATCTAAATTTATAAATGGGATCTTTAAACTTCTTATCAAGCTTATTAAACATTTCTTCTAATGCACTAGTCTTTTTAAACGTACCATCTTCTTGCTTTCTCATCATTGGTACAACGTCAGAAAGTTCGTTAAGAAGAATATTCATTTTACGTTTATAAGAAACAAGAGAAGGAAGATTTAACTTATTTCTTACATCACTAACTTTTCCTGATTCATCCGTTTTATTATCTGGAAGAGAAAGAATAAGAAGTCTTACAGTGGGGTTAGTTAAACTAGTAGGATCTACATATATAACATCTCTAATCCCTAGTGTATTAGCATTTTCTTCTTTTGCTTCTATTTCAGCAATATCTTCTTCAGATTTCTTAACATCTTCAACTTGTTTAAATTTCAAGCCAAACTGAGAAAGGTAATTTTTAAATTGCTCTTTAACTTCTGTATTATATATTTCGCTATTTAAAACACGTTCTTTTTGAAAATAAAGATTGCTTGCAATTTTTTGATCTTCAGCTATTCTATATTCTCTATATTGATTTATAAATTCAGTTTGTACTTCAGGAGATGCATATTTAAATTCATCTCTTTGCATTACATCATTTAACCCTGGCATAAACCTGTTAAATATTGTAGACCAGCTAGCTTTAAACAAATCTTCAAAAATGTTATTGTCTTCATCAAACATTTTTTCAATAGTATATCCCTTAGCTTTATATGATTCATTATTAAGTTTACTAAAGAATATAGCTGTCAAGCCTTCCATAAGTTGCTGTGTAAACTCTACAGAGGTTCCACTTACAGAAGCGCGATTGTGTTTAACAGAAGGATCAAAGTTTTGTAGTGGTGTAGCATCTTTAAATTCACCCTTAGCAATTTGACCAAATAGTTTTGTAGTTTCATCTTCTATCTCAGCCACCTTTTCTTTGGTTAATCCAAGAATCTTTTTAAGCCAATTCCAGAGTCTTCTAAAAAATGTGTTTCGTTTAGGAGATTCTGCTTTTACTTCTGTACCTTCTTTAAGCATGTATTCTCTAAACTCTTCAGCAAGAGCTTCTTTTATAAGTCTTTTTTCATCTTGAGTTTTGTAGTTTGCTACAGCCCACAGATAAGAAGGTTGTGACTTGTAATCTTTTCTTTTCTTATATTCATCTATAAGAGCTTGTTGTTTTTCAGGAGATAGATATGCATTCCATACAGCTTCAAAAGCTTCGTGGAAACCTGTACCTTCTTCAGCAAACTTATACATGCGAATCATTCCATTAACGAATTGACCCATGTATTTACCATCTACTAATTCATCTAATATATCTAATGGAATTTGAGGAAGCACCTTACTAAGCCACTCTTTAAACTTAGCAATATCTTCTGTTTTAGTAGCAGCTGTTATTTCACCCACCCTTGCATTAGCATCATAATCATCTTTTGGCTTAGCTTGTTTAGCCATATCCAAAAGATTTTGAGCTGAAGTTTGAGCTGATACTTGTACCTTACTTTTATATTCTAAGTTTAATTGTTTATTATATTTGGTAGTGTATTCTTCTTTTGACAAAGGTGTAGCACCTTGAGACCTAGCTTCACTAACGTAGTCTTTATATTTCTGATTTACAAAATCATCAAATGTAATACCACTAGCTGCTAGTGTTTTACCAACAACAGGTGCAGCTGTAGATTTTAAACTAATTGGTTGTTTAGATGCTAACGCTTTATTAATCAAATCTTGATCAAACAAAACAAACTCGTTTTGTAAAGCCCCATCTATAGAACCTATTTCAGCTTTAATGCCAAGGTTTTGTTTAAACTCATGTAGTGTTTCTAAAGAAGGTCTTGCTTGATTTTTCTTATTAATAAACTCATCTTCTGAAATTTTTCCATATCCAAACTTTCTATCTAATAGATTTTCAGGAGATATCTCAATCTCAACTGTATATATTTCTTCTCCAGGATAAGGTTTATCTAGAGATAAGTACAATCCTTTACCTCTTTGAAATTGATTTTTAGAAGTAGGTCCAACTTTTTCAGTCCTATAAGCAACTATTCTTAAGTTTCCATTAGGTAAAACAGTTATTCCTGGTTTTCTTTCTATATCAGACGTTTTAGTAACATCATAGACAACACTTCCATCAGGATTTTCTATCTTAACAATAGTTGATAAATCTACTGTTACTCCTTTATTTCCTATACCAAGCTCATTACCACTTAAAGATATTCTAACCGCAGACTCTCTAGTACCATCTGATAGAGTTACAAAGAACTGTCCACCTTCTCCTTGTCCTGCTTTTTGTATAGCAGCTCTCACTTCTTTTCTTTTAGCTTCTACATTAAAGACAGGAGCTGTAGAAGCTATTTCATCTTTATACTTCTCATCAATTTGCTTTAAAACATCTTCTCTTGTATCTCCAATTAATTCATCAGCAGAAGCTCCACCTGGATCATCAGCAATAGCTCTCCATCCATCTGTTACTTTTTCTATAGATGCAATTGCTTTATTTTTTCTAGTTTGTGCATCAGAAACAGAAACTGGTGTTACAGGAGTAGATTGACTTGTAAGAACTTGAGCCACCTTAACATCATTAACTGTTTCTCCTTGTTTAGCGTATTCTTCTATGCGAATAAATGTTTCTTTAAAACTATCTATCATTTCCAACTGAATAGATTTTCCCTGCGCAACAGTTTGAGAAAATTTATTAACAGCTTCAAATCTTTTATCAAATTCACCTTGATAGAAGTCTTTAACTTTTTGACCATTTAAATCTGCATTAGTTAGATCTTCTCCTTTTTCATCTATAACTTGAAATATTTCATATTTACCATTTTTATATTCAGTGTGTAAATACAATTCATTTCCATTTCTACGTCTAGTTACAAATGTAACTTTACCTTCTTTTGGAATGTTGTTTTCAATATTATAAAATATAGATCCATCATCTGCTCTTACTTCTTTTTGATATAAAGAATATTGCTTAATGCTTTTTGGTGTTGTAGTGGGTTGATCACCAGCAGCTTGTACAGGTTCTGCTACAAATCCTGAAGCATCATATTTAAAATAAACATTTTTAAGTTGATAGTTTTGAGCCTCAGTTTTATTTTCTGAAGGAGATGTGTATGGTTTAATATTAGTGTATAACACTGATCCACCAGGTCTTTCAGCTAAAAGATAATGTTGATAGTTAACATATTGTTTTCCTCTAACTATCTTACCATCTATCACTTTAACATCATAAAATGACTCTGTTTTGTTCTTATCATTTAATAATGTATTATTAACTTTATGATATTGAAGAGCTTCTAATATTTTATCTCTATTTTTTTCTATAGAGTCAGCTGTAAATAAAATATTAGTAGAGCCAATATTTAATCCACTCTGTACAGATAGTTGAAAAGGACTTGGTTTTTTACCTTCTTGAACAGGAGACCAATATGTAACACCTTGCAAATATCTTAAAGCTGTTTGAAACTCAGCAAGTTGCTCTTCATTAAGTCCTAATTCAGAATTCTTTTGAATGAATAATTCTGAAAGTCTTTTTAATATATTAATTACATTCTCTTGTTCTTCTGCTGTAAACTTACGATTGTAAACAACAATAGGAGGTTCACCAGGTCTAACAACCATGGCTCTACCTGCTTTCACCCTAGTATCGTTCTTACTAATTACAATTCTTACAGGTCTACCATCAGGATGTTTAAGATTTGTAAAATCAGGATTGTCTTCTATAAGTCTACCTTCTAAAGAAAGCTCTTGAGGACGTTGAGGTGTAGGATTACCATCTTCATCATAACCACCTACCAATGGTTCTCTATTATATATACCAGGACTTTTATCAATAATAGGTAATACAACTGTTTCACCAGCTTTTACCTTTTCTTTAATAGCATTACGTACTTGTTTAAAATAAGTTGCAAATGCTAACGCTTGTTCTTTTGTTACACGATTCTTTTGTGTTTTCTTATCGTATATAGCAAAGTTATCTTTTAACCACTCATATGTAGCATCAGCATCATCACCTAACAACTCTTTACTACCATGCATTCCTGTATAAACCATGTTCTCTTTAGTGGGATTTTCAAGTATGTTCCCATCCATTCCAACTGGTTTAAAATTACCCATTGCATCTCTTCTAACAACAACTAGTCTAATATCATCCTCAAATCCTTCAGATCTTAATTCTTGAAACTCCTTTGAGTCTTTTGTAACAGGCATTAAATAAAACACAGACCCATTCTCATCACTAAGTTTAGCTGTTTCACTAAATTTAAAAAATCTAGCTTCTTGTGGTGATGTAATTTGTGTATCATTTTTATCAGCAAAATGCCTACCTGCTGTTTTAAATAAAGCATTCTCATCTAATATAGGAGCAAATGCTTCCATTTGCTTAAATGTTTCTGCTTCTTCTTCACTACCAGGTGCAATATCTATAATAGGTTCTGTACTAAAAAGAGCATCTACTCCTTGAATCATTTCATCTTTTACAGGAACTGAATTTGGTTTTGTTATTATTTTATTTCCTTCTTGTTTTATTATTCCTTCTTTTTGTTGAATTAAATTATAACCAAGAATAATTCCTTCTTGAACAGCTTGAAGCATTCCAATTCTTTTTTCAAGAGCTGAAATTTCACCTCTCTGTTGATAGGCTAAAGTGAGTCTATCATATCTATCTTGAAGATATCTAGCTTGTTCCAATAACTCTTTAAGTTCCTTTTTAGAATCAACCACTCTATCTACTAATTCAAATATATAAGCCAACTCCATAGAGTCGCCATCATTTAATGAATTAATAATATTCTGAATTGTTTTTTTATTATCAGCATCTTTCTCTTGTCTTTTCATTAGAACAAGCTGATTAAGAAGCTGTTTTTTATCGTTTATACCTGCAAGCGTATCAAATAAATCTGTAACACGATTAATTCTTTCTAATAGT
>Ga0209972_10000125_pt1 | contig 70281 bp, 64 predicted proteins | sample NOAtaG_7_FD_187302 | JGI IMG/M metagenome (GOLD analysis project Ga0209972, IMG submission 187302) | Freshwater lake microbial communities from Lake Erie, under a cyanobacterial bloom - NOAA_Erie_Diel1S_2200h metaG (SPAdes) (version 2) | ecosystem: Environmental > Aquatic > Freshwater > Lake ... | reverse complement strand
CTCGACCGCGCCGACGGCGAGGATCGCGACCTCCGGCGGGTTGATGATCGCCGTGAACTGGTCGATGCCGAACATCCCGAGGTTCGAGACGCTGAATGTGGCACCGGAGTACTGCTCCGGCGTGAGCTTCCGCTCGCGGGCGAGCCCGGCGAGGCGCTTGGCGTCGCGGGAGAGGTCGGTCATCCGCCGCGCGTGTGCGTCGGCCAGCACCGGCACGATGAGCCCGTCGTCGGTGGCCACGGCCATGCCGAGGTGCACGCGCGCGAAGCGGCGGATGCGGTCGCCCAGCCAGTGCGCGTTGACCTCGGGGTGCTCGACGAGCGCAAGCGCCACCGCCTTCAGCAGCACGTCGTTGACGCTCACCTTGTGCTCCGGGCCCAGCGCCGCCATCGAGGCGCGCAGCTGTTGCACCCGGGTGAGGTCGAGCTCGGCGGTGAGGTAGAAGGTCGGGATGGGGCCGATGGACTCGCTCAGGCGCTTGGCGATCGTCTTGCGCATCTGGGTGAGCGCCACGTCCACGACGTCGGGACCGGCCGGTGCGGCGACGACAGTCGGCGCACGAGGGGCAGCGGCGGCCGGGGCGCCGGCCGGGACCGCCTCGATGTCGCGCCGGATCACGCGACCGTTGGGACCGGTGCCGGCGATGGCGGCGAGGTCCACCCCCTTGTCGGCGGCGAGGCGGCGGGCCAGCGGGCTCGACCTGACCTTGCCGGCGGGCGTCGCGGCCGCCGGCACGGCGGCGGCCGGCAGGGCCGTCGGCAGGGCCGTCGGCAGGGCCGTCGGCAGGGCCGTCGGCAGGGCCGTCGGCAGGGCCGTCGGCAGAATGGCCGCCGGGGGCGCGGCCGCGGGCGTCGCGGCGGCCGAGGGGGCGGCGGGCGCGGGAGCCGTCGCGGCCGGCTTGGCCGCCGCCGCCCCACCGATGAGCGCGGCGATGTCCTCGTCCGCCCCGGCGATCACCCCGAGGAGCGTGCCGACCGCCGCCGTCGCCCCTTCCGCGAGGAGCTGCGTGCGCAGCACCCCCTCGGCGCGGGCGACGAGCTCCATCACCGCCTTGTCGGTCTCGACCTCGGCGAGCACGTCGCCGGGCTTCACCGCCGATCCCTCGGCGGCGACCCACTTCACCAGGCGCCCTTCCTCCATCGTGGGGGACAGCGCCTCCATCACCACCTTCGTCGCCATGTTCGATCCTCAGCGGTCGAGGTAGAGCACTTTGCGCACCGCCGCGATGCACTTGGCGGCGTCCGGCTTGGCGGCCTTCTCGAGGGACTTCGCGTAGGGCATCGGCACGTCGGCCTGGTGCACCCGCAGCACGGGGGCGTCGAGCAGGTCGAACGCCTCGCGCTGGATCACGTCGGATACCTGCGCGCCGAAGCCGCAGACCTCCCAGCCCTCTTCCAGCACCACCGCGCGATTGGTCTTCCCGACCGTGCGCAGCACCGCCTCGGTATCCATCGGCCGCAGCGTACGCAGGTCCACGACCTCGGCCGAGATCCCCTGCTCGGCGAGCTGCGTGGCCGCCTGCGTGGCGACGTTGACCATCTTGCCCCACGTGATGATCGAGACGTCCGACCCTTCGCGCTTGACCTCGGCCTTGCCGAGGGGCACGACATGGTCGCCGTCGGGCACCTCGCCCTTCACGTTGTAGAGCATCTCCCCTTCGAGCACCATCACCGGGTTGTCGTCGCGGATGGCGGCCTTGAGCAGCCCCTTCGCATCGGCCGGCGTGCCCGGGGCGACGACCTTGAGGCCGGGGATGTGCGTCAGCCAGCTCTCCCACGCCTGCGAATGCTGCGCCCCGAGCTGGAGGGCGGCGCCGTTGGGACCGCGGAAGACGATCGGCATCGGGAACTGCCCGCCCGACATGTAGAGCATCTTCGCCGCGGCGTTCACGACCTGATCGAGCGCGAGCAGCGCGAAGTTCCACGTCATGAACTCGATGATCGGGCGCAGCCCCACCATCGCCGCGCCGACGCCGACGCCGGCGAAGCCGAGCTCGGTGATCGGCGTGTCCACGATGCGCATCTCGCCGAACTCCTGCAGCAGCCCCTTCGAGACCTTGTAGGCGCCCTGATAGACCCCGACTTCCTCGCCCATCAGGAAGACGCGGTCGTCGCGCTGCATCTCCTCGCGGAGGGCGTGGTTGAGCGCGTCGCGGTACGTGAGCACGGCCATTACGCGGCCCTCCCGTCGCTGGTGGTGTCCACCAGCACGTCCTCCCAGAGCGCCTCGGGCGGCGGCTCGGGGGAGGCGTCGGCGAAGTCCCACGCGTCCTGCACCTCGGCCTTGAGCTCCGCGTCCATCGCCGCGAGCGCGGCGTCGTCGAGCTCGCCGGCCTCGGTGAGGTGCGCGCGCAGCAGCGCGATCGGGTCGCGCTTGAGGTGCTCGTCGAGCTCGGCCTTGCTGCGGTACGTCCCCGAGACGGCGTCCGACATCGAGTGGCCCATGAAGCGGTACGTGCGCACCTCGATGAGGGTCGGGACATGCGCGGTGCGCGCGCGCTCGACGGCGGCGAGCATCGTCTCGCGCACCGCGAAGACATCCTGCCCGTCAACGACGTCGCGGGGCATGCTGTAGGCGGCGCCGCGCTCGTAGATGTCGTTGATCGCCGCCGCCCGCTCGACCGCCGTGCCCATGCCGTAGCGGTTGTTCTCGATGACGTAGATCACGGGGAGCTTCCAGAGGCCGGCCATGTTGAGCGCTTCGTGGAACGCGCCGTTGTTCACCGCCGCCTCGCCCATGAAGCACACGCACACCTGGTCGCCGCCGCGGTACTTGATCGCGAAGCCGACGCCGGTGGCGATCGGGATGTGCCCGCCGACGATGCCGTGGCCGCCGAGGAAGTTGAGCGAGCGGTCGAAGAGGTGCATCGAGCCGCCCTTCCCGCGCGCGCAGCCGTCCACCCGCCCGAAGAGCTCGGCCATCACGCTCCGCGACGTCATCCCGCGGGCGAGCGCCTGGCCGTGGTCGCGGTACGTCGTGATGATGTAGTCGTCGGGGCGGAGGCACGACATCGTCCCGGTCGAGACCGCCTCCTGGCCGATGTAGAGGTGGCAGAAGCCCCCGATCTTGCCGAGCGCGTAGGCCTCGGCGCAGCGCTCCTCGAAGCGGCGCTGGAGCAGCATCGAGCGGAGCAGGGAACGGCGGAAGGCGGCGTCTTCGCCGCCGGCGGGGGTGCGGTCAACCATGCGGCAGGCCGGACAAGAGGGTCAGCGTCAGACGCCCGCCGCCTGCACCTGCTCCCACGCATGGTAGCTGGAGCGGACGAGCGGGCCGGATTCCACGTGCTTGAAGCCCATCGCCATCCCGCGCTCGTAGAACATCCGGAACTCCTCCGGTGTCACGTAGCGATCGAGGGCGATGTGGCCGTCGCTCGGGCGCAGGTACTGGCCGAGCGTGAGGATGTCCACGTCCACGGCGCGCAGGTCGGCCATGACCGCGAGGACCTCCTCGTTGGTCTCCCCCATCCCGAGGATGATCCCGGTCTTGGTGGGAATGTCCGGCGCCAGGCGCTTCGCCGTGCGGAAGATGTCCATCACCCGCTCGTAGCGCCCGCCCGGCCGCGCCTTCTTGTACAGGCGCGGGACGGTCTCGGTGTTGTGGTTGTAGATCTCGGGACGCGCCTCGAGCACCGTGCGGATGCTGTCGTGCTTCCCCTGGAAGTCGGGCACGAGTACCTCGACCGAGCACCCCGGGACCGCCTCGTGCACCTGGCGGATCGTCTCCGCGAACGCCCAGGCCCCGAAGTCGGGCAGATCGTCCCGGTCCACCGACGTGATGACCAGGTGCTGCAGCCGCATCGCCCGGGCCGCCTCGGCCACGCGCGACGGCTCGGCCGGGTCGAACTTCGGCGGTCGCCCGTGCGACACCGCGCAATACGCGCAATTCCGCGTGCACACGTCGCCCAGGATCATGAACGTCGCGGTCCCGTGCTCCCAGCACTCGCCCACGTTGGGGCAGTGCGCCTCTTCGCAGACCGTGTGCAGGTCGAGCTCCCGCATCAGCTGCTTGAGCCGCAGGTAGTTGGGCCCGCCGGGGGCGCGCACCTTGAGCCAGCCCGGCTTCCGCTCGGGAAGGGGCTGGACGCGGTGGCGACCCATGATCTGGTAAAGGACGTCGGCCATGGCAGGAGGCGAGGGAGCGCCGAGCGGCGCGTGGGAAGAAGGTAGGGAGTGCACCAGGGAAGACCGGGGTGAGTAACCGTCTAAAATGGCCTTAGAAGGTTAGTCGAATCGGGACGCCGAAAACGGGCGCAAATCGTGGCGAACCTCATGCCCTGCAATGGCATCGGCCACCACCTCCCCCGTCAACGGCGCAAGCAGGATCCCGTTCCGGCCGTGCCCGCAGGCGTACCACACGTCCGGCGCATCGGGATCCGGCCCGATCACCGGGAGATGGTCCGGGGTCAGCGGGCGAAGGGCGGCCGCATGCACCGCCACGGGGACATCGCGGAGGGCGGGGGCCAGCGCGGCCGCGACGCCGCGCAGGTAGGCTGCCCCGTCCGGGGTGGTCGAGGGGTCGAATCCCACCTCCTCCATCGTGGCCCCGACGTACGTGCGCCCGTCGGCACGTGGCACCAGGTAGCCCCCGGCCCCGTAGGCGGCCCGACGGGTCGGGGCGACGGGCAGTTCGAGCATCTGCCCCCGGACCGGCCGCACCGGGATCGGACGTGGGAGGCCGACGACTGTCCCGCTCCACGCCCCGGCGCAGAGCACGAGGACACCGGTCGCCAGCCGCTCGCCCGTCCCGAGCCTGACCTCACCCGGCGTCCGGGCGGCGACGAGCTCGGTGACCCGGCGGACCGACGATGACCGGGCGACGAGCAACTCGAGCGCCTCGAGCAGGGGCACGGGGTCCACGGCGCCGTCCCGGGAGTGCCAGACCGCGCCGAACGGAGCGGCGTATCCGGGATCCATCGCCCGGACGTCGTCGGGAGTGCACCAGATCGCGTCGCCCGAGGCCCCGGCCCGTCGGCGGGCGGCGTCGGTCTCGTCGCCGGCGATCTCGAGGATGCCGCCTCGGTCGAGGGGAATCGCGATGCCCGCGGCATCGCCGATGGTCGCGACGAAGTCCGGGTAGGCATCGCGGGCGGCCTGCAGGAAGCCCTGCGCCGCCCCTCCCGTGCGCTCGACGGACGGGGCGAGCATGCCGGCGCCGATGCGCGACGCGGCGCCCGGGCGCGGCGCATCCACGAGCGTCACGCGCGCCCCGCACCGGACCAGCGCATGCGTCACGCACAGCCCGACCAGGCCGCCGCCAACGACCACGACGTCGGACGTCACCGGAGCGTCCCGGGGGGGCGGGACCCGAAACCGGCGCCGCCGGGATTCCGTACATCTCGGCAGACCCTTTCCGGACCCGACGCCATGCTTCGCACCATCTTCACCATCGGCCTGCTGGCCCTCCTCGGGCTCGTTGCGCTCAAGGTCGTCTTCGGGCTGGTCGGCTTCGCCTTCGGGCTGCTCGGCCTGCTGCTCAAGATCGCGATTCCGGTGCTGCTCTTCGCGGGCGTCGGCTACGTCGCACTCAAGATCGTCGCTCCCGACGCGGCCAAGCGGATCAAGGACGGGGCGTCCGGCTCGTCGTTCTGACGGTCCGGGACGTCACGGTCCCCGGTCGAGGGCATCAACCACCGCCCACGCCAGCAGGGGCACCATGAGTTCGTGGTGCCCGGTGATCTCGTAGCCCGCGCCCCCGTGCAGCGTCGGGCGCTGCACGACGTTCATGCGCGGCCGGTAGTGCCGCTGCATGTCGAGGTCCACCGCCGTGAACCCGGTGGGGCGCCCGTCACCGAGGTTGCGCGCGATCGTCAGCGCCTTGAGGAACACCTCGGGCATGATCACCGCGCTGCCGAGGTTGAGCACGACGCCTCCGTCGTGCAGCGCCGGCAGCGACGCCGCCAGCCGCCGGAAGTCGCGGTGGCTCGTCGCGCCGATTGCAGCGCCGTCCGCCGCGGGATGCTGGTGGATGATCTCCGCGCCGAGGGCGGCATGCACCGTCGCCGGGACGCCGAGGTTGTGGGCGGCCAGCAGCACCGACAATTCGGGCTGCGCCACCGCCGGGGCCTCGCGCAGCGCGAGGGCGACGGCCTCGCCCATGCCGCGCTCCTCGGCCATGCCGCGCGTGAAGGCCGCGTTGAGCTCGCGCCCCGTCTCGTCGGCCATGCCGAAGGTGCCGTCCTTGAGGCCGGCGGCCACGTCCTCGGATGTCCCGCCGAAGCGGGCGATCTCGTAGTCATGGATCGCGGCCGACCCGTTCATCCCGAGGTGCGTGACGACGCCGCGGCGCATGAGCTCGATGAGCAGCGGGCCGATGCCCGTCTTCACGACGTGGCCGCCCAGCATCACGACGACGCCCCGGCCGGCGCGCGTGGCGGCGACGACGTCCGCCACGACGCGTCGGAAGCTGCGCGCCACGAGGATGTCGGGCAGCGCGTCGAGGAAGGCGGCGAACGACCGGTCGGCGCCCGGCGGGCGGGAGAATTCGCGCGCGTCCACCTTGTTGGGGCGCACGGCGATCGGCACCGTGCGCACGCGCTGGAGGTCGGCTTCGGCGTACTCCATCTCAGGGACCTCCGCGCACGCCGGGGCGTTCCGCGGTCAGGTACAGGTTGAGCGACCCGATCGGCAGCTTCGACGTCATCTGCAGCAGGATGCGGGTCGAGTCGTCGCGGAGCCAGAGCCGCGCCTCGCCGCCCTCGGCGAAGACGCCGCGGGCCTTGATCAGCGGCTGGACGACGATTGCATCGAAGACCCCCGCCGGCACGCGGACGCGCTCGCGGCGCAGCACGCGCAGGCGCACCGGGTTCCGGTCGGGGCGGAAGTACCGCGGGAACTCGTACGTCCGGCCCGGCTCGAGCGGCAGCGTGCGCACGAAGTAGAGGAAGGACCCGTCGTCGAGCGGATCGGGGACGGTGGGCTGGTCGGACGTGTCGGCCCGCTCGCGGTAGGCCTGCCGCTCGGGGAAGAACTCGTACGTCCGCTCGTGCGACCGGCCGCCCTCCATGTAGTCCTGCGCGAAGCGCAGCGAGCGGAACTGCGTGGTGTCGATCCAGCTGTCGAGCACGTCCTCGACGTGGTAGAACCAGGTCCCGCCCTTCACGCGGAATCTCGTGCGAAAGGCCGAACGTCCGCGCACGTCCTCGATTCCGGCGACTTCCATGCTGGCGCGGCCGACGCGCAGGCGCGAGAAGCGGACGTCGAACTCGAGCCGCTCGCCGACGTCGAACGGCCGCCGCGTGGGGGCCGGGGACGGACGGTCGCCACGGGGTGCCGTGGAGTCCTCCTGTGCGGGAAGCGAACCGGCGGCGTCGCCGAGGGCGAGGAGACCGGCAATGCCGAGCGCGAGCGCGCCCGCTCGGCGCCGCCGGCGGGCGACGGTCATCGGGGGGCCGCGGCGCCGGCGCCGGCGGTGCCGCGACCGCGCGTGCCGCGCCCGTACCGGAAGAGCGCGAGGGCGTCCGGCCAGGGGCGCACCCGCGTCTCACGCGGCCGCAGGTCCCATCGCCGGGCGAGCGCGACGGTCTCGATCCGCCGCGTCAGCCGAGCGGTGGCCAGCAGGAGGTCCACGTTCGCCGCCCATCCGTCGCCGCGCACGATCGGCGCCGTACCGGACTGCCGCACGAGGTCCTTCACCACGCTCACGCGCAACGCCCGGTAGGTGCCGAAGGGGTCGATGCCCGCCGGGAGCGAGACGAACGGCCGCAGCACCCACGGTGCGACGCGCGAGAGCCGCCGGACGGGCGTCGGCGCGGCCGCGTCCGGCGCCGTCGCCGCGCCCACGCAGTCGGCCCCGCCCTCGAATCGCTTGACCAGCTCGGGCAGGTCCTCCGGCCGGTCGGTGAGGTCGCCCTGCATGAGGATCATCGCGTCGCGCCGCGCGTACCGCCCCACCGACGCCACGTGGCGCAACAGCGCGTCCACGGCATGGGCATAGCCGCGCGACGTCGCATCCCCGAGCACCGTCAGCGGCATCACCTCGTGGTATGGCGCGAGCACCTCGCGCGTCGCGTCGCGGCTGCCGTCGTCGTACACGACGACCTGAAACTCCCGCGAGAACTCGCGGAGCACCTGGCGGATGCGCCACAGCAGCACCCCGATGGTGGGGGCTTCGTCGCGGACGGGGATGGCGAGATGCAGCACGGAAGGGGACGGGAGGAAAGAACTCTCAAAGCTACCGGCCTGCGGCGACCCCCCGCCACCGCGCGGCGGTTTTCATCTTACCCCGCCGGCCGGGGGGGCGTGCCGTGCTGGAACTCCGGCACCGATCGGCCGATATGCCGAGGCAGGGGCGCGGCATCGCCCTCTGGCGGGAACGGCGTCCGCCGTGTAACCGATAGGCAGTCCGGCAGTCCGACCGTCCTCGAGGAGCGTTCCGACGATGATCGTGGCCAACGTGCGGCATCGACTGACCCGCAACGACGCCCAGCTGGCAATGTCGCTGATCGCGCGCGACTCGAGCCGCGAGCGCGACGACGCGGAGGCCGCGCTGCGCGACGCGGGGCTCGACGCCCTGCTCGACGACCCCCGCCTGCTCGAGGGACTCGTACGCACGCCCGCGGGTGCGGCGGCCTCGTGGCCGTTGTTCTGCTACGTCGTCGTGCGCCACGCGCTGCGGGCGCACGCGATCAACGACCGGACCCTCGCCGATTACGTCGCGGCGGTGCTCGAGGCCTTCGCGTGGCGCGACCGCGCGCACCGCATCGCGCCGACCGACGACGAACGGTACGAGACGCTCGCCGACCTCGTGCGCGATTCCGAGACCGCGGACGCGCGGCGGGCGTACCTCATCCGCGTGCATCTCGGCAACTACGCCCTCTGGCTCGCGGGGTGCTTTCCGGACCGCATCGAGGCCCGCCGCCACCGCCGCGGGGGGCCGGACCTCGACTACTACGACGCGCTCGGGGCCCGCGGATACGCGCTGGCGGCCGAACACCGGCTGGCGCACGAGCAGGGACTCTCGCCCCTCTTCGCCGAGGCCGCCCGGCGGTACGTGGCGCTCCGCATCGCGCTCAACGCGGTGAGCGACACCCTGTTCTTCCCCGACCGGCACACGCCCGATCGTCTCCTGCGGCAGGTGCGCGACGACGCGCGCTGGCGCCTGGCCTCCTGATCGATCGGACTGCCGAATCTCCGCGCGGCGGGGTAGCGTAGGGCGGTCACCCGTCCCGCCGCGCGCGTCGTGCGCCGGCGCCCCGGGGCCCGCCCACCGCATGTTCGACGACCTCCGCCGCGCCTTCCGCGACCTCATGGCCGCGCCGCTCGATCCCGACGAGCGGCGGCCCGCCCTCGCCGCCATGCGCGACACCCTCGTGCGCGCGAAGATGGCCCTCGACGACGTACGCGACCAGGTGTCGGCCACCCGGCGGCGGCTGGCCGAGGAGGAGGCCGAACTGGCCACGGTGCAGCGGCGACGGCAGCTCGCGGAGCAGGTCGCCGATGCCGAGACCGCGGCCGTCGCCGCGAAGTACGAGGCACCGCTTCTCGAGCGGGTCGCGGTCCGGCGGCAGAAGCTCGCGGTCGAGGAGCAGGAACTGGCGCTCGCCGAGCGCGATGTGGCGGAAATGACCCGCGACTTCAAGGCCGCGTCGGTCGGGGCGGGTGCGCGCCCGGCGACGCGCGCGCCGCTCGACGACGAGGCGCTCGGGCTCGGCCAGGACGACGCGCTCCGTCGCGAGACCGACGCCATGGCGCGCGCGCGGTCCCGGGCCGACGCGGAGGCCGACGCCGAGGCGCGGCTCGCGGAGCTCAAGCGGAAGCTGGGGCAAGGCTAGTGCGGCGCCGGCGGCCACCGGTGCGGGGCGCCGGGCTCGCCGTTGCTGCGTGGGCGGGGCTCGTCGGGCTCGCGCGCCTCGCGACCGCGCAGGCGCAGCCGGCGCCGGTCCCGGCGGACGGGCTGGTGCGGACCGAGTGCCGGGGCCAGCTGATCGACGAGATCGTGATGGTCTCGAAGCCGCCCCTGTTCCGCGCGCGCCTCCCGGATTTCGTCCCGAACGCGCGCGCCATCGAGACCTTCGTCGGCCAGGCCCAGACGCGCTTCCACAGCGCGTCGCAGCCGGAGGCCGTGCGACCCTTCCTGCAACTCCGCGAGGGCGACCGGTGCGACGAGCGGCGACGCGCCGAGAGCGAGCGTATCCTGCGTGCGCAGTCGTACATCGCGGACGCCCGGCTGGCGGTCTACCGGCGCAACGGCACGACGGTGGTGCTCATCGTCGAGACCACCGACGAAGTCGCCGTCATCGCGGACGTGCGCCCGCGGCCGAGCGACCCGTACATCGCGCGGATGCGCCTTGGCAGCGGCAACGTCTATGGCCTGGGGATTCGCGCCGTCGCGGGGTTCACCGACGGCGCCGGCTTCCGCAACGGCTGGAGCGCCGAGGTGACCAAGTTCGCCGTCCTCGGCCGCCCGGTGATGCTGTCGGCGCTCGGCGCGCGTGACCCGCTCGCGACGCGGTGGGTCCTCGACGCCGCGCGCCCGTTCTTCACCGACTTCCAGCGCTACGCCTGGGCGGCCTCGGCGGGCGGGTGGGACGGCTACTTCAACTTCCGGCGTCGGGACTCCCTCGACCTCTCGCTCCCGGTGGATCGGCGGTGGGCCTCGATCGGCGGGCTCACCCGCATCGGTCCGCCCGGCAAGCTGTTCCTGGTGGGCTCGTCGCTCACGTACGAACGCGACGTCCCGGATGCGCAGGGGGTCACGGTGATCCCGGGCGAGGTGCGGCCGGTGATCCCGTCGCCGGCGAACGACCGCTACCGCCCGACCCGCAGCGTGCGGGCCAACGCCCTGCTCGGGTGGCGACGGCTGCGCTTCCTTCGCGTCGCGGGCTTCGACGCCGTCGAGGGCCTGCAGGACGTGCGCATCGGCTTCGAACTCGGCGGCACGGTCGGGCGGGGCCTGCCGGCGCTGGGGAGCGACGACGCGGACTGGTTCGCGTCGGTGGGGATGAACGGGGGCCTCGGCGACGACGTGCGCTACGTGCAGGCGGTCGCCAACTGGGAGTCGCGGTTCGCACCCGAGACGGGTCGCCTCGACGCGACCGTCGCGAGTGGCCGCATCACGGGCTACTGGCGCCTGAGCGCCGAACACACGCTGGTGTCCGACGTGGACGTCGCATGGGGACGCCGGAACCGCACGCCGTTCCAGCTGACCCTCGACGACCGCGACGCCGGCGTGCGCGGGTTCCGCCAGTCGCGCGAGGCGGGCGGCGCGCGCGCCGTCTGGCGCCTCGAGGACCGCTGGTACCTTGGCCGCGTGCGCAACGTGGTGTCGCTGGCGGTCGCTCCCTTCACCGATGTCGGCCGCCTCTGGGCCGGGGACGTGCCCTACGGCCGGACGACGGCGCCGAGCGCGAGCTTCGGCGTGGCGCTGCTCGCGGCGGTACCGCCGGCGTCGCAGGTGACCTGGCGGCTCGAGGTCGCGCGGCGGCTGACCACCGACCCGTTCGCGCGCGGGTGGGACGTGCGGGTCGTCATCCGCGACGTCGGTCGGCAGTTCTGGCGCGAGCCGCGCGACGTGGCACGCTCGCGCCCGGTGGCGCTGCCGACCTCGCTGTTCACCTGGCCCTGACGCTACGCCTCGACCGACGCCGTCATGCGCCGCAGCGTGGGCACGAGCACCATGAGGACGAGCCCCGCGCCGATCGACGTGCCGACGAGCAGCAGGAAGAAGCCGGCGAGCGAGCCGATGGCCTCCGTGCGCGCCGCGAGCATGCCGGCCGCCTTGTTGGCCGCGGCGTTGCTCAGGAAGAACAGCCCCATCGCGAGGGCCGCCAGCCGGGCTGGCGCGACCTTGCTCACGTAGCTGAGCCCGACCGGGGAGACGGCCAGTTCGCCCAGCGACTGCAGGCCATACGCCGCGACGAGCCACCAGGGCGAGACCTGCACCCCGGCGTCGGCCGCCCGCCCGCCGATCGCCATCACGACGAACGACAGGCCGACGAGGACCAGCCCCCATGCCATCTTCATCGGCGTGCTCGGCTCGGCGTTCCGCGTCGCGAGCCAGCCCCAGCCGGCGGCGACGAGCGGGGCGAAGAGGATCAGGGTCAGCGGCTGCACCGACTGGAACCACCCCGCGGGGATCGTGAAGGACCCGAGGGTCCGCCGCGTGTGCCGGTCGGCGAAGACGTTCATCGAGCTGCCCGCCTGCTCGAACGCCATCCAGAAGAAGATGACGAAGAACACCACCAGACAGAGCGCCATGACGCGCCGCCGCTCGTCGCCGTGCGACGACAGGAGCGCCGCAGCCATGGCGGCCCCGATCACCGTGCCGGTGAGCAGCGCGACCGGGTTGAGGCCGCCCGTGGCGAAGGCGAGCGCGAAGCCGATCGCCGCCCCCAGCAGCGCGTGCCACCCGCGGATGCCGGTGCCGTCGCCCGTGGCACCGCCCGCGGCGCGGCCGGCCGGCAGGTCGCCGATCGCGCCGAGGTACCGGCGCTTGGCCGCCGCGTAGGCGGCGAGGCCGATCAACATCCCGACGCCCGCCGCCCCGAAGCCCCAGTGCCAGCCGATCGTCTCGCCGAGCCAGCTGCAGACGAGCGGCGCGACGAAGGCCCCGGTGTTGATCCCCATGTAGAAGATCGTGTAGCCGCGGTCGCGCCGCGCGTCGCCCGGCGGGTACAGCTGCCCCACCATCGTGGACGCGTTCGGCTTGAAGAGGCCCGTACCCGCGATCACCAGCCCGAGGCCGGCGTAGAAGGCCGACTGGCCGGGCAGCGCGAGGGTGAAGTGCCCCGCGGCGATGATCGCCCCCCCGATGAGCAGGGCGCGGTGCGTCCCGAGGAAGCGGTCCGCGATCCACCCGCCGATCATCGGCGTCAGCCACACGAGCCCGGTGTACGTCCCGTAGAGCTCGTAGGCGCGCGCGTCCGGCCAGCCCAGCTGCTTGATCAGGTAGAGCACCAGCAGCGCGCGCATCCCGTAGTACGAGAAGCGCTCCCACATCTCGGCGACGAAGAGGAGCGCCAGCCCCTTGGGATGGCCGAAGAAGCGGGTGTCGTCGGCGGCGGGAAGGGTGGCGGCAGTCACGCGGGCAGGGGCAGGGGGGGATGATGGCAGGCGACGAGGTGGCCGTCGGCCGCCGGAAGAAGCGGGGGAGGTGCCGTGCGGCAACGCGCATCCCGGGCCGGGTGCGGACACCGCGGCTCGAGCACGCAGCCCGCGCGCGGCGGCGCCGACTCGTGCGACGCGAGCGGCAGGCGACGCGACGGTGCGCCGGGCGCGGCGGGGGGCACAGCCGACAGCAGGGCCGTCGTGTACGGGTGCCGCGGCGCGGCGAACAGCCGCAGGGCCGGGGCGACTTCGACGAGCCGGCCGGCGTAGAGCACCGCGACGCGGTCGGCGACGTGCCGCACCACGGCGAGGTCGTGCGAGATGAACAGGTAGGCGAGCCCGCGCGCCCGCTGCAGGTCGCGCAGCAGGTTCAGCACCTGCGCCTGCACCGAGACGTCGAGAGCCGAGACCGGCTCGTCGCAGACGACGAACGCGGGATCGACCGCGAGCGCGCGCGCGATGCCGATGCGCTGGCGCTGCCCCCCGGAGAACTCGTGCGGGAATCGCTCGGCGTGCGCGGACTCCAGGCCCACCTCGGCCAGCAGCGCCGCCACGCGCTCGCGCAACGCCGCGCCGCGCGCGAGGCCGTGGACCACGAGCCCCTCGCCGACGAGCGCGCCGACGGTGAGTCGCGGGTTGAGCGACGTGGCGGGATCCTGGAAGACGAGCTGCATCCGGCGGCGCAGGGCGCGGAGGGCGCGCGCGTCGAGCGCGCGCACGTCGTGGCCATCCACGACGACGCGTCCCGCGTCGGGCTCCAGCAGCCGCAGCACGCAACGTCCGGTGGTCGTCTTGCCGCTCCCCGACTCGCCGACCAGCGCCAGCGTCTCGCCGGCATGCACGGTGAAGCTGACGTCGTCCACCGCCTGCCGCCACGCCACGGGGCGGCCCAGCCAGTTGCGCGCGGCGGCGAACCGCTTGGCGAGGCCCTCGACCTGCACGAGCGGCGCGGGCGTCACGCGGGGCCCCCGCCGCGGCGGGCCGGCTCCGACACGAGGTGGCACCGCGCCGCGTGGCCCGGTGCGACCTCGAGCAGCGCGGGGGCTTCCTGCCGGCACCGCTCCCACGCGAGCGGGCAACGGGCGGCGAAGCGGCAGCCGGTCGGCCACGCCGTGGCGGGTGGCACCGTCCCCGGAATGGCCGCGAGCCGCTCGCCGGCCGGCGCCGCCGAGGGCCGCGCGGCGAGAAGGCCGGCCGTGTACGGGTGCGCCGGCTCGGCGAACAGGCGCTCGACGGGTGCCGCCTCCACCAGCTGGCCCGCGTACATCACCAGCACGCGGCGCGCGATCGTCGCCACCACCCCGAGGTCGTGGGTGATGAGCAGCAGCGCCATCCCTCGGCCGGCCTGCGCCTCGCGCAGGCGGTCGAGCACGTCGGCCTGCACGGTCACGTCGAGCGCCGTGGTCGGCTCGTCGGCCACGAGCAGCGCGGGCCCGGGGAGCAGCGCCATCGCCAGCAGCACCCGCTGGCGCAGGCCCCCCGAGAGCTCGTGGGGATACTGCCGCAGGCGCATCGCCGGTTCGTCGATGCCCATCATCGCGAGCGCGTCGAGCGCGCGTCGTTCGGCCTCGGCGACCGACACCCGCTCGTGCGCCCGCACCGCCTCGACGAGGTGCGCCCCGACGGACCGCACGGGCGTCAGCGCGCTCGAGGGCTCCTGGAAGACGAGTCCGATGCGGCGACCGCGGATCGGCGTCCACGCCCGCTCGTCGAGCGTCGTGCAGTCGCGTCCCTCGAAGGTGATCCGCCCCGCGCGCACGGTGCCGGGCGGGTCCACCAGCCCGAGCAGCGCCGCGGCGGTCACCGACTTGCCGCAGCCGGACTCGCCGACGAGCGCGACCGTCTCGCCGGCCGCAATCGCGAACGACACGCCGTCCACGGCCCGGGCCGGGCCGGCGGCGGTGTCGAACTCGACCCGGAGGTCGCGGACCTCGAGCAGCGGGGACGTCACGGCGACGCAACCTCGCCCGGGCGGTGGCGCTCGCGCAATCCGTCGGCGAGGGCGTTGCAGGCCAGCAACGTCGCCACGAGGGTGGCACCGGGGGCGGCGGCGAGCCACCACCAGCGCCACGGATGATCGGCCGCGTCGGCGAGGAGCGTCCCCCAGCTCGACTGCGGGGGACGCACGCCGATCCCGAGGAACGACACCGCTGCCTCGAGCGCGATCGTCTGCGCGACCGCCAAGGTCGCCGCGACGCCGATGGTGGGCCACACGGCGGGCAGCAGGTGGTGCCACCACCGCCGCCACGGCGGGACGCCCTGCGCGACGGCGGCCGTCATCCACTCGGTCCCCCGCAGCGCCCGCACCTCCGTGCGCACGAGGCGCGCGATGCCGAACCATCCGGTCGCGGCCATCAGCAGCACGAGCAGCGGTGCCGGCAGGGCGCCCCAGATGGCGACGGCCGTCGCCAGCACGACGACGCGCGGGATCGCCACCGCGGTGTCCACGCCGCGCATGAGCATCCCATCGAGCCACCGCGGCGACGCACCCGACGCCAGTCCCACCAGCGTCCCCAGCGCCGCCGCCAGGCCGCCCGCGGCCAGGCCGAGGCCGAGCGAGACGCGCGTCCCGTGCAGCAGCCGGCTCAGGACGTCGCGTGAGTAGGCGTCGGTCCCCAGCACGTGCGGCCAGTGCGGCGGGCGACCGGCCCCCGCGAGGATGTCCGGCTGCGCGACGGGATCGAACGGCGCCAGCCAGGGTGCCAGCACACCGGCGGCGGCGAGGCCGACGAGCGTGCCGATGGCCGCGCGGCGGGCCGTTCGCCCGGGCGGGTGCCGCGTCACGCGTCGCGGGTGCGAGGGTCGAGCCAGCCGTGCGCGACGTCGGCGACGACGCTGCCGACGACGGCCGCCAGCGCCGTCGCGAGCGTCGCGCCGATCGCGAGCGGCACGTCGCGCGCCTGCACGGCATCGAGCAGGAGCCGGCCGATGCCCGGCCAGGCGAAGACGACCTCGACGAAGACGGCACCGGCGATCACCATCGGCGCGAGCAGGCCCGCGAGCGCGATCGTCGGGGCGGCCGCGGCGCGGGCGAGGTGATGCCAGCGGATTCGCGACGGCGTGAGCCCCCGCGCCCGCGCGGCGCGCGCCCAGCCCTCCGCCCGGGCACCGGCCACGGCCGTCCGATGGTAGCGTGACACCCGCGCGGCGACCAGCAGCGCGAGCGTGATGACGGGGAGGACGAGGTGGTGCAGCGCCGTGGGCAGCGCGGCGTCGCGCGGCCAGCCGCCGGCGGGGAAGAGCCGCAGCCACTTGGCGCCCACCGTCAGCAGCAGCATGGCCAGCCAGAAGTCCGGCGTCGCTGCCACGACCGTCGCCGCGCGCGACGTCCAGCGGTCGGCCGGCCGGCCGGGTGCGACGCCCTGCCACGTGCCGAGCAGGAGTCCGCCGAGGACGCCCAGCAGGAGCCCGCTCGCGCCGAGCAGCAGCGAGGGGCCGGCCGCGCGGCGCAGCGCTTCGCCGACGGGCTGCGCCCGCGCGACGGACCAGCCGAGGTCGCCGCGCGCGGCGGCCGCCAGATGGTGTCGCAGGCGCGCCGGCCAGGGCCGGTCGAGTCCGGCCTGCGCGCGCAGGGCCGCGCGCGTCGCCGCCGGGATGCGCGGGTCGTCGTACCGGTCGGCCACCGTGCCGGGCTGCGCCGCGAGCAGCCCGAAGGTCGCCACGGCCACGACGAGCAGCACGCCGCCGCCGCCGACGGCCCGCCCCGCGATGAGGCGCACGAGCGACATGCGCGGTCGGTTCCGTCAGGGTCTCGACGCGGTGTCGCGGGGGAGACGCGCGTCTGGCGCCACCGTCCAGTCGGCGAGGTCCGTCCACCAGCCGTCCTCGCGCACGCCGACCGGCTGGAGGCGCCGGTGCAGGGCGATCGCGGCCCGTGGCTGGACGAGGAACACGGCGGGCGCATCGTCCCGGAGCACGTCGATCGCCCGCTGGAGGTAGTCACCGACCTGCGCCGCCCCCGCGGTCTCGGCCGAGTCGAGCAGCGCGTCGAAGGCGGCGCTCGACCAGCCGGTGTAGTTGGCGGTCTCCGGGGTGCGGGCGGCGGCGCCCCCCCACTGCTCCCGCAGCCCGAACGGGCTCGGGTCGCTGGAGAACACCTGGATCGCCGCGTCGAAGCGGCGCGACGCCAGCCGCGCGACGAACGCCGGCATGTCGGCCTGCTCGATCGTGACCGCGATGCCGGCGCGCCTGAGCGCCTCCTGGACGAGCGTCGCGATCTGCTGGCGCGGGCGGGAGACCGAGGGGACGAGGAGGGAGAAGGCGAGGCCCCGGGTGCCGCGCCGCCGCATGCCGTCGGGCCCGCGCCGCCACCCGGCGCTGTCGAGCGCGGCGGCGGCGGCGGCCGTGTCGTACGAGAAGCGCGGCGGCCGGGTTGCGTCCGGCAGCGGGCCGCCGGCCGGAGCGCCGAGCGTGTCGAAGACGTTGCGCGCGATCGCCGCGGCGTCGAGCGACTGCGTGATCGCCCGCCGCACCCGCGCGTCACCGAGCACCGGATGCGGCATCGCCCCGTCCTTCACGCGCAGCAGGATCGTGCCGACCTGCCGCGAGCGATACGCGAGCAGGCGGACGTCCGGGGCGGCGGTGACCTCCGCGACCTGCGGACCGCGCGGATTCTCGAGCAGGTCGGCCTCGCCGGCGGTCAGCCGCGCGACGGCAGCGGACGGATCGGGCGTGATGACCCAGGTGACGGCGTCGAGCCCCGGTCGGCCGCGCGGATGCGTCGAGTCGGCGGCGAGCACGATGCGCTCGCCCGGCTCCCACGCGACCAGGCGGAAGCGGCCCGAGCCGACCGGGCGACGCGCCAACGGGTGGCTCCGGAGCTGGGCCGGCGGCACGGTGTCGAGCAGGTGGGCGGGGAGGATCCACAGCTGGTAGGCGACATCGAAGAAGCGTTCGGCCGTGCGGCGGCGGAACCACGCCACGGCGGTCAGCGAGTCGCGAACGGTGATCGAGTCGATGTTGCCGAGCAGCGCCCCCGTCGTGGCCCCGAGCGCGGGGTCGCGCAGCAGGCGGAAGGTGAACGCCACGTCGCGCGCGCGCACCGGGACCCCGTCGTGGAAACGGGCCCGCGGATCGAGCGCGAACGCCAGCGACAGGGAATCGGGGCCCCACGTCCACGACGAGGCGAGGCGCGGACGCCACCCCGCGTCGCCCGTCGTCGCGACCGTGTCGCCGGCCGGCGCCTCGGCGAGCCGCTCGAACACGTTGTCGGCGACCGCGCGTCCCGTCTGCGTCGCCGTCAGCGGCGGCAGGAGGGCGTCGGCGTCCGCCGACGTCGCGATGACCAGCCGTCCCCCGGCTGCGGCGGCGGTCGAGTCCCTTCCCCCGCGGCAGGCGGCGAGGGCGAGCAGGCACAGAGCGAGCGAGCGACGGCGCATCGCGGATCGGGAGGGAGGAGGCACGGGCGGCACGCCTTCGGCGACGCGCCCGAGGAGGGGACGAACGGCCGAGGGCCGGGGTCACCGCCCCCAGGTCCAGTCCGGGTCGCGCATCGTGGCCACGTGGCGCCGCACGTCGGCGGCGTCGAGCAGCACGGGCGAGCCCTCCTGCGGGCGCGCGCCGGTGCCGGCGGCGAGCGCCTCGCGGAACGCCTGCGTGAACTCCCGCAGGACCGGGGCGCGGCCGAGGAGCGCGCGCAGGGTGGCGGGGGGCGGCACCGGGCGTGCCGGAACGAGGAGGTATCGGGCGAGGCGTGCCTGGTCGTCGTCGAGGAGCACCGATCCGTGCTGCAGCAGCGCTCCTTCGACCTGCACCTGGGCACTGCCGACCAGCTTCCGCCCGTCAACGACGAGCTCCCCCTCGGCCGGCCGGTCGAAGCACGGCGCGGCCCCGAGGGCCACCGCGCGCCCGGCCCGCGGCGCGAGCGCCGTGGGGACGCCGAGGCGACCGAGGGCGTCGGCCACCAGCGCCGTGAGCGTCCGGTGACTGTCGCGCAACGACCCCGCAGCGGGCATGGCGATCGCGTAGGTGAACTCGCGTGCGTGGAGGATCGCGCGGCCGCCCGTGGGACGCCGGACGACGTCGTAGCCGTCGGCGGCGATCAGGGCCGCGTCGTACACGCCCCGGGCGCGCTGATGGCGCCCGAAGGACACGGTGGGGACGCGCCAGCCGTACGTGCGCACGATCGCGTCGCCCGTCCGCCGGGCGGCGTCCAGCGCGGCGAGGTCGGCGGCCATGTTGGCGGCGCCGCTCCACGGCGGGGTCTCGAAGAGGTGCCAGCGCACGCGCGGTAACGTAGCGCGACGGCGCGCTGGTACCGCCGGTCCGAGCCGCGCGCCCTCGCCGCCGCACGGGGCGGCGTGGCCGGCGCGCGGACCGGTTAACTTTCGGGCATGGCCACGACCACTGCCGCTCCCGCGCGCCTCCTGGCGCCCGACCCCTTCCTCACGCGTCACGTCGCCCCGAGCGCCGCCGAGCAGCAGGCGATGCTCGGGTCGCTCGGGTTCGCCTCGCTCGATGCCTTCATCGACGCCGTGGTGCCCGAGACGATCCGCTTCCGCGGCGTGCTCGGCGCGGGGCCCGGCGCGAGCGAGGCCGAGGCGCTCGCCGAGCTGCGCGGCTACGCGGCGCGCAACGAGGTGCGCCCGTCGTACATCGGGATGGGCTACCACGGCACGCACGTCCCGCCGGTGATCCAGCGCAACGTGCTGGAGAATCCCGGCTGGTACACGGCCTACACCCCGTACCAGGCGGAGATCGCGCAGGGGCGGCTCGAGGCGCTGCTGAACTACCAGACCATGGTCATGGACCTGACCGGGATGGAGATCGCGAACGCCTCGCTGCTCGACGAGGGCACGGCGGCGGCGGAGGCGGTGGCGATGCTGCACGCGGTCGGCGGGAACGAGGCACGCGCCACGGTCGTCGTCGCCGCGGACTGCCACCCGCAGACGATCGATGTCGTGCGCACGCGGGCGGAGGCGAAGGGGTGGCCGGTGCTGGTGCAGGCCGTGACGGACATGCACTTCGGCCCGGAGACGAGCGCCGTCCTGCTGCAGTACCCGACGACGTTCGGCTCGGTCGAGGACTACCGGGCGGTGGTCGAGCGGGCGCACGCCGCCGGGGCGCTGGTGATCGTGGCGAGCGACCTGCTGGCCCTCACGCTGCTCACGCCGCCCGGCGAGTGGGGTGCCGACGTGGTCGTGGGGAATTCGCAGCGCTTCGGGGTGCCGATGGGCTACGGCGGGCCGCACGCGGCGTTCTTCGCGGCGCGCGAGGCCTACAAGCGTCACCTGCCGGGGCGCATCATCGGCGTCTCGCGCGACGCCGCGGGCCGACCGGCCCTCCGCATGGCGCTGCAGACGCGCGAGCAGCACATCCGGCGCGAGAAGGCGACGAGCAACGTCTGCACCGCGCAGGTGCTGCTCTCGGTGATGGCCGGGATGTACGCGGTGTGGCACGGCCCGGAGGGGCTCGTGCGCATCGCGCGCCGCGTGCACCAGTACGCGCAGGTGCTGGCGGCCGGGGCCGAGCGGCTCGGCCTCCGCGTGGTGCACGACGTCTTCTTCGACACGCTGCTGCTCGAGACGGGCGGCCGGCACGGGGCGATCCTGGCGGCGGCCGACGCGGCGCGGATCAACCTGCGGGTCGTCCGCGACGGCGCGATCGGGATCGCGCTCGACGAGACGGTGACGCCGGCGGCGCTCGACGCGCTGCTCGCGGTGCTCAACGGCGGGCCGGCCCCGGCGTTCGACGCCGAGGCGCTCGCGGCGCAGGTGGACGCGCGCTTCGACGAGCGGTTCGCCCGCACGAGCCCGTTCCTCGCGCACCCGGTCTTCCGGGCCCACCACGCCGAGCACGAGATGCTCCGCTACCTGCGGACGCTCGAGGGGAAGGACCTTTCGCTGGCGCACTCGATGATCCCGCTCGGCTCGTGCACGATGAAGCTGAACGCCACGGCGGAGATGTTCCCGGTGACGTGGCCGGCATTCGGCCAGCTGCACCCGTTCGCGCCGACGGCGCAGGCGCGGGGCTACCGGGCGATGTTCGACGACCTCGAGCGCTGGCTGGCCGACGTCACCGGCTTCGCGGCGGTATCGCTGCAGCCGAATGCCGGCTCGCAGGGCGAGTACACGGGGCTGCTGGTGATCCGCGCCTACCATCGGGCGCGCGGCCAGGCGCACCGCGACGTGTGCCTGATCCCCACGAGCGCGCACGGCACCAATCCGGCGTCCGCGGTGATGGCGGGGATGCGCGTGGTCGTGGTGAAGGCCGACGCGAACGGCAACGTGGACGTTGACGATCTCCGCGCCCGCGCGGCGGAGCACTCGGCGAACCTCGCGGCGCTGATGGTGACGTATCCCAGCACCCACGGCGTCTTCGAGGCGCGGATCAAGGAGATCACCGCGATCGTCCACGAGCACGGCGGCCAGGTGTACATGGACGGCGCCAACATGAACGCGATGGTCGGCGTCTCGCGGCCGGGTGACCTCGGTGCCGACGTCTGCCACCTGAACCTGCACAAGACCTTCTGCATCCCGCACGGCGGCGGCGGCCCCGGCATGGGCCCGATCGGCGTGGCGTCGCAGCTCGCGCCGTTCCTGCCCGGGCACCCGGTGGTGCCGATGGGCCCGTCGCAGGCGACCGGCGCGGTGAGCGCCGCGCCGTGGGGGTCGGCGAGCATCCTGCCGATCTCGTGGATGTACATCCGCATGATGGGGGGCGAGGGGCTCGCGACGGCGACCAAGGTCGCGATCCTCAACGCGAACTACGTGGCGTGGCGGCTGCGCGACCACTACCCGGTCCTGTATCGCGGCCAGAACGGATTCGTGGCCCACGAGTGCATCCTCGACACGCGGCCGCTCAAGCAGAGCGCCGGCGTCGAGGTCGAGGACATCGCCAAGCGCCTGATGGACTACGGCTTCCACGCGCCGACGGTCTCGTTCCCGGTGGCGGGGACGCTGATGATCGAGCCGACCGAGTCGGAGTCGAAGGCCGAGCTCGACCGCTTCTGCGACGCGATGATCGCGATCCGCGAGGAGATCCGCGAGATCGAGATCGGCGTCGCCGACCGCCAGCAGAACGTGCTCAAGCTCGCGCCGCACACGATGGACGCCGTCCTCGCCGACGTGTGGGACCGGCCGTACGGGCGCGAGAAAGCGGCCTTCCCGGCGCCGTGGACGCGGGCGCGGAAGTTCTGGCCCACGGTGGCGCGGATCGACGGATCCTACGGCGACCGCAACCTGGTGTGCGCCTGCGTGCCGACGGAGGCCTACGCGTAGGGGCGCGCGTGCGCCCCTACTGCCCGATGTGCCGCGCGTACTCCGCGTCGCTCATCAGCCCGTCCATCGCGCCGTCCACCCGGAGCTTGATCATCCACCCGTCGCCGTAGGGATCGGCGTTCACGAGCGCGGGCTCGTCGGCGAGGCGCGCGTTGACCTCGACGACCACGCCGGCCACGGGGCAGAACAGCTCGGAGACGGCCTTCACGGCCTCGATTGTCCCGAAGACGTCGTGGCTCCTGAACGCCGTCCCGATCTTCGGCAGGTCCACGTAAACGATGTCGCCGAGCTCGCCCTGCGCGTAGTCGGTGATGCCGATGATCAGCACCGACGCGTCGTCGGTGGCCTTCAGGTATTCGTGCTCGGCGGTGTACTTGAGGCCTGCGGGAACGAGGGCCACGAGGGGCTCCGGGCTGGACGGCGAAGGGGGGTGCGACGGACGGGCCAAATCTGCCGCCGCGCGAGGCGGGGGGTCAATGACCCGCGAGCAGCCGCGGCCAGGCCGCGTCCACTTGCGCCTCGAGCTCGGCGGGCGTGCCGGCGTTGTCGAGCACGAGCGTCGCTTGCGCCCGCTTGGGGCCGCTCGGGGCCTGCGCCGCGATCATGGCCTCGGCCTCGGCGGGCGAGAGGCCGCGGTCGCGCACGAGCCGCTCGCGCCGCACGGCTTCCGGGGCGTCCACCAGCACGACCGTCGCGAACTCCCCCTCGCGCCCCGTCTCGAAGAGCAGGGGGATGTCGCAGACGACGAGCGCATCGCCGCGGGCCCGCGCCGCGGCCAGCGCGGCGTCGCGCCGCCGGATGACCTCGGGGTGCACGATCGCGTTGAGCGCCGTCCGCGCGGCGGGGTCGCCGAACACGCACCGGCGCAGCCGGGAACGATCGAGCGTGCCGTCGGGGGCCAGCATCCCGGCCCCGAAGTGCGCGACGATCGCGTCGAGCGCCGGGGTGCCGGGCGCGACTGCCTCGCGGGCGAGCACGTCGGCGTCGATGATCGTCGCGCCGAGGGTCGCCAGCCGGCGCGCGACCAGCGACTTGCCCGCGGCGATGTTGCCGGTGAGGGCGATGACGCGCGTCACGCCGCCGCCCGGTGGTGCCTCAGTCCTCGGCGGCGGGGCCCGCCTCGGTCTCCTCGGGCTCGTCGGTGTCCTCGCCCATCGCCGCCGGCGTACCGAGGATCGACAGGAGCGTGCCGATGACGAACGTCGCCCCGCGCTTGTCGCGGATCTGCTGCGGCGTGCTCTGGAGGTAGCGCTGGCACGTGTTGCGGAACGCGCTGCCGGAGGGGAAGTCGAGCACGTGCGCCACGCTGTCGGCGGAGCGGTTGCGGTCCTCGAGCAGGTGGGCGGCGACGATCAGGCGGCCCCACGTGAGGAGGCGCTGCGGCGGCGGGAAGCCCGCCTCCTGCAGCCGCTGCGCGAGCGTGCGGCGCGAGACGGTCAGCAGCCGCGAGAGCCCCTCGGGCGACAGGCGTTCGTGGGCGCGCGTTACGGCGATGAGCAGCGCGTCGCGCAGCAGCGGACGGAGGTCGGCCGGCAGGTGGTTGCGCACCACGCCGGCGATCGACCGCGCCTCGGCCTGCTCGACGATCGCCCGCAGGGCCTGCGGCTGGTCGTCACGGTCGGCGAGCACGAGGCCGTCGATGCCGATGCGGCCCGCATCGAAGAAGTCGCGCGCCCGCTCGGCAGTCGGCGCGACGTAGGCGACCAGGGTGCAGCGCGGGAAGCGACGCCGCATCTGCCGCACGTGGTCGAGGTTGAGCGAGCCGTCGGCGTAGAGGTCGAACACCGCCAGATGCACCGGCTCGGATTCGCACGACCGCATGAGGCCGCTCCAGTCGTCGCACGGCACGATCTGGTGACGTTCGCGCACGGCGAGGCGCAGGCGCTGGCCCCACAGCGCATTCGGCAAAAGGATTGCGATCACGCCCATCGTCGTCCACTCCCGTCGGCTGGTGTCACGCTCGTGGCGCGCAGGATGAGCGTAAGGGAGCGCACCATCACAGGCAAGACGACGTGAGTCACAACGTGACGAAGTTCAGACTTTGGGGAGGCCCCTCGCCACGAAGGGACTAGCGGCCGGAGATCTTCACCCCGTCGGCCGACGTCAGGCCGAACGGCAGCAGGGCCTGCGCGGCGTCCTCGCGGGGCACGACGTGACAGGCCCGGCACCGCGCCTCGTACGACTCGGTGCCGCCGACCATGATCGTGGGGGAATCCCACGCCGCCGGCCGTCCCGCGATCAGGCGCTGGTTGCGGCTCGCGGGTGCCCCGCACAGCACGCAGATCGCGTGCAGCTTGTCCACCATCTCCGCCTGGGCCATCAGGCGCGGCATGATGCCGAAGGGTTCGCCGCGGAAGTCGGTGTCGATCCCCGCGAGGATCACCCGCCGGCCGCGGTCGGCGAGCGCCGAGGCGAGGTCTGCGATGCCCTCGTCGAGGAACTGCGCCTCGTCCACCGCCACGACCTGTGCCGTCGGGTCGAGTCGCTGCGCCACCTGCTCGGCCGAGTCCACCGGGATGGCCTCGATCGAGCGACCGTCGTGCGACGAGACCGCGAAGAGCCCCGAGTAGCGCGCGTCGAGGTGCGACTTGAAGACCTGCACGCGCTTGCGGGCGATGACGGCGCGGCGGACGCGCCGCATGAGTTCCTCGGACTTGCCGCTGAACATCACGCCCGCGATCACCTCGATCCATCCGCCGGTCGGCTGGAACGGCGCGCCCATCATGTGTCGCGCCGCCGCTTGGCGTTGCGCAGCCGCTCGCCGCGGTCCTGCCAGTCCTTGCGCGGGCCCCCTTCCTCCGGACCACGCGGGGGACGTCCGCGGCCGAAGCCCTTCGGTCCGTCGCGCATGGCCGCGTCGCGGCCGCGTGCACCACCGGTCGCCGGGCGCTTGGCACCGCCGCGGAACGGCGGCTTGGCGTCGCGCGGGCCCCGGGACCCGCCGCGGTCCCCGCCGCGAGCAGCGCCGCGAGCAGCGCCGCGGTCCCCGCCGCGGGCTGCGCTGCGGTCCCCGCCGCGGGCTGCGCTGCGGTCCCCGCCGCGGTCACGCGGCCGATCGCTCGTCGGCGCGCCGGTCTCTCGGGCCGGCGGCACCGCGGGGACCGCCGTCGCCACGGCGGGGGGCGGCGCCGCCTTCGCGGCGGCCAGCGTCGCCCGTGCCGCGTCGAGCAGGCGCACCGCCGCGGCCGCGACGTCGGCCGGCTCGAAGTGGTCGAACAGCGGTTCGATCGCGCCGAGTTCGCGGAGCGGCGTGCCGCGCGCGAGTTCCTCGCGCAGCGCGGACCGGAGGCGGGCATCGGCGGCGCGCACCGCGCGCGACGACTCCGCGGGCACGTACGGGACGAGCCCCGCGCCGGACGCGGCGGCCGCCAGCGCGTGGCGCTCGCGCGCGCCGACGATCGCGACCACGCGCGCCGGTTGCGCCGCCGCGACCGCGGCGAGGGCGCGCGCCGAGGGGATCCCCCACAGGACCGCGACGGCGACGTGCTCCGGCACCGTGCCCGTCGCCCCGACCACGGAGGCGAGCGCGGGGGGCAGTCCGAGCCGGGCCACCGCGTCGGCCGCGGCGTCGCGGTCGGCCGCGCGGTCGGCGACGATCGTCACCGAGGGAGGATCGAGGTCGTCGAGCAGCCGCGCGAGCGCGCCGGCGCGCGTCGCCGGCGTCGCCACGAGCACCTGCAGCGACGGCGGCACCGCGCCGCCGGCGGCCGGCGCCGCGAGCCGCCGCGCGCGGTGCAGGTGCCGCTCGGCAAGGTCACGGACGGCGTCCGACACCGTTGCCGCGACGACGGTACGCGTCGCGTCCTTGGGCAGCTCGGCCAGCAGCGCGTCGAGCGTCGCCAGCCCCGCCTCGGCATCGAGCCGCTCCGCCTCGAGCACGATCACCTGGCCGATGCGCTCGAGCTTGAGCGCCGACCGACGCAGGAGTTCGCCGAGATCGGCGAGTCCGCCGACGACGATCGCCGGTGCCGACGGCAGCAGGCGCAGCGCGCGCTTGACGCTCGTGACGGGCAACAGGCCTCGGGCGGCGGGGACGTCGCGGGCGAGATCCGCCACCGCGAGCGCGGCGTCGGCATCGGGCACGACCACGAGGACCTGCGGGCCGGGCGCCTCGGCGTCGAGGCGCGCCGAGGCGGCCGAGAGGAGGTCGAGGACGAGCGCCGGGTCGGTCGGGCGCTCGTGGAGGACGTGGGCCGCGCGCGCGGCCGTCGGTTCGGCAGACAACGGAAATCGTCGGGAAAAAAGCGGAATTGGCGGGCGCCGCCGGGGAGGCGTAGCTTTCGCAGCGACGCACCGGTCGCACGTCGTGCGCGAAACCTAGCGTCCCCGCCGCCCTCCCGCCCGCCCAGCGATGACCGCTTCCCCGCCCGCGGCCCAGCCGTTCGCGCCCTCCTCCAACGTCGCGTTCCTGCGGGAATCGGCGACGATCGCCGTCTCCGCGCGCGCGAAGGCCCTCAAGGCGCAGGGGCGCGACGTGATCGACCTCGGCGTGGGCGAGCCGGACTTCCCGACGCCGGCGCCGATCGTCGAGGCGGCGAAGGCGGCGATCGACGCGGGCGCCACGAAGTACACCGCGACCGAGGGCATCCTGCCGCTGCGCGAGGCGATCGCCGAGCGGGCCACGCGCGAGAGCGCGGGACGGCTGCCGGTCGCGGCCGCCGAGGTCGTGGTCTCGAACGGGGCGAAGCAGTCGCTGTTCAATGCGATCTACGTCCTCTTCGGCGCCGGGGACGACGTTCTGGTGCCGTCGCCGGCGTGGACGAGCTACTACGAGATGGTGGCCCTGGCGCGCGCGAACGTCGTGCCCGTCATGGGCGATCCGGCGAACGGCCTCAAGGCGACCGCGGCGCACGTCGCGGCGGCGGCCACGCCGGCGACCAGGGGCCTGCTGCTCAACTCGCCCAGCAATCCCACCGGCGCGACGTACACCCTCCACGAGCTGCGCGACCTGCTCGCGCTCGCGGAGGAGCGCGGGTGGTGGGTGATCGCCGACGAGATCTACGCGCAGATCGCCTACGAAGGGACCGCGACGTCGGCGCTGGCGGTGGCACCCTCGCGCGACCGGCTCGTCGTCGTGGACGGGGTCGCGAAGGCGTGGGCGATGACCGGCTGGCGGATCGGCTGGGCGATCGCCCCGCGCCCCGTCGCGGCGGCGATGGCGGCGTTCCAGTCGCACACCACCTCCAACCCCGCGGCCGTCTCGCAGCACGCCGCGCTGGCGGCGGTGCGCGGCGGGGTGGCGATCGAGCAGGCGGTGCGGCACATGGTGGACGAGTTCCGCGCGCGCCGCGACGCCTGCCTCGCGGTACTCGCCGAGGGCCCCGCGCCCGCTGTGGTGCCGCCGACGGGGGCCTTCTACCTCTTCTTCGAGGTCGGTGGTGCCCACGGGGACGGCGACCATTTCGCGCGCACGCTGCTCGAGGAGCGGGGCGTGGCCGTCGTGCCGGGCTCGGCCTTCCTCGCGCCGGGATGGGTGCGCATGTCGTACGCCGCGCCGCAGGCGCAGGTCGTCGAGGGCGTACGCCGGCTCGTCGCGCACTGGCGCGCGCTGACGGGGCGCTGACGGGGCGCTGACGGGGCGCTGAGGCGTTCGGACGGCGTCATCGGCAACGCCGCGGCCCTGCGGGGGGCCGGGCGCGAGCGCATGGTCCGCCGTCCCCTTCCCGGAGCGCCGCCATGTCCGTCGCCGTTGCCCGCGTCCGAACCGCCCCGCTCGCCGATGTCCCCGTGGACTTCCGCTGGGACCGCGCCACTGGCATCCTCGCGGCCCGCATCGCCCACCCCGTGCCGGCATCGGCACCATCCGCGCAGTTCGCGCTCGCCGGCCGCGACGGCGCATGGGTCACGCTCGAACTGGCCGGCGACCGGCTGACCGGCGTGGACGTGGTCGTGTGGCCTGCGGTGCGCGTCGTCCCCACGTTGGTGGCGCCGGTGGTCGAACCGGTGACGCTGTCGTGGCGCCGCCTTGCGGCCGCCGGCGCGGTGCGCGCGCTGGCGACGACGCTGGTGGCCGAAGTGGCCCCGGACCGCGGCCTCGTGCGGCTGCGCGTCGCGGGCCGGCGCGTCACGCGGACGGTACGCGAGGCGCGCGACGTCTGCATCGACCTCGACCACGCCGGTAGCTTTGCGGGCGTCTGGCTGCTGAACGTTCCCCCGTGCCCGGAGGGCTCGTGAACCCGTCGCTCGTCCCGGTACTGGCCGACTCCCGCTACCGTCCGGCGGTCGTCGCCCCCGGACCGCCGGGACCCGGCGCCGCGTGAACGGCTTCCATGCCGCGCGCCGCGCCTGCGAGGCGGCCGGGGCTCATCCCGACGCCACCGGCCGGCCACTGGAGCTGCAGCGTGACGCCTCCGCCGAGCCACCGCGGCTCGTGCCGGCCGAAGCCCTCGAATCCGACGTGCTGCGCGTGCGCGCCGCGGGGCCCGCCGACGGCGCGCTGGTGTCGGCGTTCCTCGACGGCCGTCAGGAGAGTCGCGTCGTCGCGCACGCGGGGCTCGTGCCGATCGTCTGGGGGCACGTGGGTGCCGTGGTGCGCCAGCGCAGCGACCGTCGGCTCGTCACCTGGCCGGGCGGGCTGCGCATGCGCGCGGGTCTGTGGGCCCCGCGACCGGCGATCCCGCCCGGTCTCTGGAGCGCGCTGCAGGCCGCGCAGCCGCTCACCGATCTGGCCGACGGGGAGGCGATCGGCGACGTGCATCCCTTCGCGTGGCACGACCGGGCCTACCACGCCGTGCAGGAGGCGCGCGAGGACCTCGAGCGCTCCTTGGCCGATGCGTGGGTGGCGGCGCCGGCCGGGGTGCTGTACGTGGACGGGGGGCTCCCCAAGGCCGAGCGGGTGGCGCGGTCGCTTGACGTACTGGGAGTCGTGAAGACCCATCGGTCGCTGTACGTCCCGTCCGACGCGCTCGGGCTCCTGGCCGGCCTGGCCGTCGGCGAGCGTACGACCGCCGTGCGGGTGACGAGCGCCCGCCGCACCGCCGTCGCCAGCTGGTACGCGCGCCGGCACGACGCGCGCGGGCGCGACCCGCTCTTCGGCCTCGTGCGGCTCGAGGCCGCGCTGCCCGACGGCGAGCCGCCGGCCGCCTTCACCGCCCGCGCCGACCGGCTGACGCGGATGGTCCTCGCCGAAGCGGCCCCGTTGGCGCTCCCCGACCCGCGCTGGCCGGTCATGGCGTACGGCATCCGCGACTGCGAGGAGGTCCTGCGGGCGGTGATGGGCTGACGCGCCCCCTCGGGGGGCCCCGCCGCGGTAGCTTTCCCGGGGCGAACCCGTCCTCCCCGCGCCTGCCCCGATGTCCGATTCCGCGCCCGTCCCGGCCGTGCTTGGCCGCGTCGTCGCCACCGAGAAGCGCCCCAACACGCCGCACCAGTTCCACTTCTGGACGGCGGTCGAGGCCCCGGTGGGGATCGGCACGATCGTGCGCGTCCACGGCACACATCCGGTGGCGGGGCACGTGCCGGTCATCTACGGCGTCATCACCGAGGCGCTGGGCTACACCGACCTCGAGTCGCCGCTGCACGACGTGCTCGGTGCCGACGGCTCGCCGGCGCGGGGCGGGGAGGCGCCGACGCGGCGCGCGGAGATCCGGCTCTACACCGCCGCGGTGCTGCGGCAGGTGCCGGACGAACCGATGCAGCCGGTGCCGATGGGCGAGGTGTTCCTTGCGACGGACGCCGACGTGGCCGTGGCGCTGCGGATGGACGGCTACCTGCGCGACGGCGCGCGCACGGGGATCCCCGTCGGCGTGTACACGGCAGGGGGCATGCAGGCGCCGATCCACCTCGACGCGGAGTTCCTGCTCGGGCCCGAGGCGGCGCACTGCACGATCACCGGCGTCTCGGGGCTGGCGACGAAGACGAGCGCGGTCGAGTTCCTGCTGCAGGCGATCTTCGCGCACTTCCCGGCGGCGAAGGGGCGCGTCGCGGCGGTGTGCTTCAACGTGAAGGGCCCGGACCTCTGCTTCCTCGACCTGCCCGGCGAGCTCGACGACGCCGACCGGGCGCTGTACGCGGCGCTCGAGGTGCCGGCCGAGCCGTTCGCGCGCGTGCGCTACTTCGCCCCCTACACCGCGCGCGGCGGCGTGCTCAACACGGCGCGCGCCCACCCGGCGCTCCTGCACAACGTCGCGCCGCTCACGTGGGGGCTCACCGAGGTGCTGCAGTACGCGGAGGTGCTGCTCAACAAGGACGACGTGGACGCCAAGGCGGACGCGCTGATCGACTTCATCCGCGAGCAGGTCGTCGAGCGGCCCTTCACCGACGCGCGGCTGTCCCGGGCGCACACGGTGCGCTCGTTCGCCGAGCTCGACGACTGGTTCAAGGACATCCTGCGGGCCCTCGAGCAGCAGGACGACCAGACCTGGCGGACGCACCACGTCGCGACGATCCGCAAGGTCCGCAACCGTCTGGTGAACATCGCGACGCGCTGCGCGGGGCTGGTCACCGACGACGGGACCTCGAGCGACCTGCCGTTCGAGGGCGGCTTCGACGACCGCACGGTGTACGTCGTGGACGTCGCCAACCTCGAGGAGGACGCGCAGGACCTCGTCTTCGCCCGGATCGTCTCGCGCCTGCGCGAGCAGCTCGAGCGGCGCGCGCTCGGCGTGGACCACGTGATCGTCTTCGTGGACGAGCTCAACAAGTACGCGCCGTCCGACGGGCCGGACACCTACGTGCGCCAGATGCTGCTCGACGTCGCCGAGCGCGGCCGCTACCTCGGGCTCGTGCTCTTCGGGGCGCAGCAGTTCCGTTCGCAGGTGCATCGGCGCGTGGTCGGCAACGCGGGGACGTCGCTCTTCGGCCGCATGGACGCCGACGAGCTCGCCGCGCCGGGCTACGCGACGCTGAGCCCCGCGATCCGCACCAAGCTCTCCGCGCTCGAGAAGGGGCAGCTCATGGTGCGGCACCCGCACTTCACCCAGCCCGTCTTCGTGAAGTTCCCGCGGCCGGCGGTGCTGCGCGGCCGCGACGGGGCCACGCGCTATCCGCGCGAGCAGGACGCCGAGCTCGACCGGGCGGTCTTCGCGCGCCTCCGGGCGCTCGAGCCGGCCACGACGCTCCCCTACGTGCAGGACCTGCTCGCGCTGCACGACGAGCGCGAAGTGCTCAAGGCGCTGCGGCAGACCGAGCTCGCGCGGCCGGAGGATCCCCGGGCGTTCCTCCAGTCGCGGCTGGGGCGCAAGGTGAAGGCGGCCGCGCGGCCCGAGGGTCGCCTCCCCGTGCAGGCGGGGCCCGCCGACGATCCCTACGGCGTGGGCGGCTGAACGTGCGCCTCGTTCACCTGTCCGACCTCCACCTGGGCTTCCGCCGCTACGCGCGACTCACGCCGGGCGGGATCAACCAGCGCGAGGCCGACGTCGCGCAGGCCTTCAAGCGTGCGATCGACCAGGTGATCGCGCTCGCCCCCGACCTCGTGCTCTTCGGCGGCGACATCTTCCACGTCGTCCGGCCGAGCAACCCGGCGATCATCCACGCCTACCTGCAGCTCTCGCGCCTCCGGCAGGCGCTGCCCGGGGCGATCGTCGTGATGGTCGCCGGGAACCACGATACGCCGCGTGCCGCCGAGACCGGCTGCATCCTCCGGCTCTTCGCGCCGCTCGGGATCCACGTCGCCGACCGCGTCGCCGAGCGCTTCGTGTTCCCCGAGCGCGATCTCGCCGTGCTCGCCGTGCCGGACACGGGCGACCGGCCGGCGCTCACCCCCGAACCGGGCGTCCGTCGCAACGTGCTGCTGCTGCACGGCGAGGTCGAGGGCGTCGTACCGGTGCACGCGGCGGCGGACGACCGCGCCGCCGCCACGTGGACGACCGAGTCGCTCGTCGCCGGCGGCTGGGACTACATCGCGCTCGGGCACTACCACGTGTACCGGCAGGTCGCGCCCAACGCGTGGTACTCCGGGGCCCTGGAGTACGCGAGCGCCAACCCCTGGGGGGAGCTGCGGGAGGAGCGCGCCGCGCGCCTGCCGGGCAAGGGGTTCATCGAGCACGACCTCGACAGCCGGGCGCATCGCTTCCACGCGGTGCCGGCACCGCGCGCGCTCGTGGACCTGCCGCCGATCGAGGCGCGCGGGCTGTCCGCGGCCGAGCTCGACGCGGCGATCGCGGCCGCGGTCACCGCGTGCCCGGGGGGGATCGCGGGGAAGGTCGTGCGGCTCGTGGCCCGCGACGTGCCGCGCCACGTGCTGCGCGAGCTGGACCACAAGGCGATGCGCGCGTGGAAGGCCGAGGCGCTGCACTTCCAGCTCGACGCGCGGAAGCCGGAGCTCGTGCGACCGGGGGCGGGAGAGGGGGCGCCCGGCGGACGGCGGCGCCGCGCCCTCGCCGACCTCGTCGCCGACGCGCTGCTGGCACGACCCCTCGAGCCGGGCCTCGAGCGCGATCGCCTCGTGCAGCTCGCGCTCGGCTACCTCACCGCCGCCGCCGACGCGTCCGGCGATGCCGGGATGGCGGCCGGCACCGACGAGGGCGCGGTGCGATGAGACTGCACGCGCTGCGGATGCAGAACTTCCGCCAGCACGCCGACTCCACGGTGACCTTCGACGCCGGGCTGACGGGCATCATCGGTGCCAACGGCAGCGGCAAGTCCACGATCCTCGAGGCGATCGCCTGGGCCCTCTACGGCAACGCGGCGGCGCGGGGGACGCGCGAGTCCATCCGCTGGCTCCGGGCCGGCGGGCGCGCCGCGGTGAAGGTCGAGCTCGAGTTCGAGCTGGGCGGCCATCGGTACCGCGTGGTGCGGGGGCTCACCAGCGCCGAGGTCTTCCTCGACGGCGGCGATGTCCCGATCGCGAACTCGCTCACCGGCGTCACCGAGTTGCTGCAGCGGCGGCTCGGGATGACGCGCGAGGAGTTCTTCCACACCTACTTCACCGGCCAGAAGGAACTCGACGTGATGGCCGCGCTCACGCCGGCCGAGCGCGGGCAGTTCCTCTCGCGCGTGCTCGGCTACGAGCGGCTGCGCGCGGCGCAGGGACTGGTGCGCGAGCGCCGCAAGGCGATCGCGAGCGAGGTCGCGGGGATTCGCACCGCGATGCGCGACCCCGACGTGCTCGACGACGAGTGGCGCTCGGCGCAGGCCCGCCACGAGGCGGCGGCCCGGGCGCTCGCCGCGGCGGCGGCCCGGGCGGCGGCGGCCGCCCGCGACGCCGAGGCGGTCGCCCCGCGCCACGCCGACCAGGCCGCGCGGCGCGAGCGGCACCTCGCGCGCGAGGCCGAGCGGCGCGCGCTCGAGGCCGAGGCGGCGGGCCTCGCCTCGCTCGTCGAGCGGCACGCGCGGGACGCCGACGAGGTCGCCGCGGCGGTCGCGGCCCTTGCGGCGCTCGCCGGCCGCCTCGCGCCCCTGCCGGCCGTGACGGCCGAGTGGCAGGCGCTCGAGGGGCAGGCGCGCGACGACGGGCGGCGGCGCGCCCTGCTCGAGGCCGAGCGCGAGACCGCCGCCGAACTGCAGCGCCTCGTCGAGCGCCGCGAGCGACTCGCCACCGCGCCGTCGCTCGAGGACGAGGTGACCGTGCAGGTCGAGGCGGCGCGCCGCGCCCTCGAGGCCGCGCAGGCCGCGGCCCTCGCCGAGCGCTCGACGTGGGATCGCGATCGCCAGGAGGCCGAGACGCGGCGGCAGGCCCTGCGCCAGCAGTACGTCGAGCTGCAGGAGCAGCGCGAACGCTTCGTGCAGCTCGGGGCCGACGGCACCTGCCCCACCTGCGCGCGACCGCTCGGCGAGTCCTTCCGCGCCGTGCTCGACCAGCTCGACGCGCAGGTCGAGCAGGTGGAGATGGACGGGAAGTACTTCCGGTCGCGCGTCGAGCAGCTGCAGGAGGAGCCCGACGCGCTCCGCGACCTCGACGCGCGCCGCCGCGCGGCGCAGGGCGAGGTCTCCGCCCTCGAGCGCCGCCTCGAGCGCATCCGCGCCGCGGTGACGGAGCTCAAGGTCGTGTCGCTGGACGTCGCCGCGAAGGCCGAGCGGCACGCGCAGGTGACCGCCGAGCTCGCCGCGCTGCCGGATGCCTTCGACCCGGTGCGGCACTCGGCGGTGCGCGCGCGGCTCGACGAGCTGCAGGCGCTGGCGCGGACCGCCGCGCGACACGAGGCGGTCGCGGAGCGCGCCGCGGGGGTCGAGCGCGAACGGGCCGACCTCGCTGCGCGCCGCGCCGACCTCGACGCGCGCCGGGAGGCGCTCGCGGCCGCCGCAACGCTCGACCCCTTCGACCCCGAGGCCTTCGCGGCGGCGGTCCGCGACGCCGAAGGCGCGCGCGAGGGGCAGCGAGCCGCCGAGCTCGCGCTCGCCGGCGCCCGCGGCGACGCCGAAGCGGCGCAGGAGGCGCTGGCGCGCGCCGCCGCCGAGCGCGAGGCGAACGCCGAGGCCCGCGCCCGCCTCGAACTGCTGACGTCGGACCGGCGCCTGCACGACGAGCTCGACCGGGCCTTCACCGACCTGCGCACCGACCTCAACGCGCAGCTGCGCCCCGAGCTGTCCGAGCTGGCGAGCGCGTTCCTGGCCGAGCTGACCGACGGCCGCTACGCCGAACTGGAGCTCGACGACCAGTACGCGCTGGTCGTGCTCGAGGATGGCGTGCCGAAGCCGGTCATCTCGGGAGGCGAGGAGGACCTCGCGAACCTCGTCCTGCGGTTGGCGATCTCGCAGATGATCGCCGAGCGCTCGGGGCAGCCCTTCTCGCTGCTGGTGCTGGACGAGGTCTTCGGCTCGCTCGACGACGTGCGGCGGGAGCACGTGCTCGGCCTGCTGCGGCGGCTGCACGACCGCTTCGAGCAGGTCATCGTCATCACGCACATAGACGACGTGCGCGAGGGCCTCGACCGCGTCCTCGAGGTGCGCTTCGACGCCGAGAGCGGGCGCTCGGTGGTCGCGGTGGCGGACGCGACGGTGCCGGCCGAGCCGGCGGAGGTGGCGTGATGGCGGCGGGTCGGCCTCCCCGGATGGCGCGCGGCGGGCCCCGGCGCATCGCACCCGCCGATATCGCGCCGCTGAATGCGGTCTTCAGCGACGCCTTCACCGACCGGTACCGCCGCGACGGCATGGTCGGGGTGCGGGTGCCGTTCCTGAACCCGCTCATCTGGCGGTTCGCGATCGAGGACGCCGGCGGCGGCGCGATGCTGTGGCACGACGACCGCGGCCAGATCATCGCGTTCAACGTCGCCCACGTCTCGGGACGCGAGGGCTGGATGGGGCCGCTGGCGGTGAAGCCGGAGTGGCAGGGGCAGGGCCTCGGGCGCGAGATCGTCGCCGCCGGGATCGCGTGGCTCGAGGAGGCGGGGGCGACGACGATCGGCCTCGAGACGATGCCGCGGACGATGGACAACATCGGCTTCTACTCGCAGCTCGGGTTCGTCCCGGGGCGGCTGACGATTACGCTCACCCTCGACGCGCCGGGCGCCGGCGGGCACGGCGGCGTGCGGCTCGGCACCCTGTCGGCGCGCGATCGCGACGACGCGCTGGAGGCCTGCGCGGCGCTCGCCGCCTCGCTCGCCCCCGGCTTCGACTACCGGCGCGAGATGCAGATCACGCACGCGCTGGCCCTCGGCGACACGATCCTGCTCCACGACCGCGGGGCGCTCGTCGGGTTCGCGCTGTGCCACAACGCCCCGCTCGTCGAGGGGCGCACGCGCGAGGAACTCCGCGTGCTCAAGCTCGCGCTGGCCGACGACCGGTACGTCCCGGCCCTCGTGGCCGCGCTCGGGAACTACGCGCGCGACAGCGGCTGCCGGCGCTGGGCCGTGCGGGTGCAGGGTGAGGCGGCCGGGCTCTACCGGCACCTCGTACGGGCCGGCGGGCGCGTCCGCTGGACCGACCTGCGCATGGCCCTCGCGACACATCCCGAGCCGGTCGTCGCCGCGGGTGTGCTGCTGTCGAACTGGGAGATCTGAACCCCGCGCGCGGCGGGTGCGCGCTCAGCGCTTCGGCCGACGCGACGTGCCGCGGTCCACGATGCGCCAGATGAGCCCGAAGACCCCAAGGCTCAGGAGCAGGTGGAACCAGCCGGGCGGCTCGGCGAACCAGGTGCCGAGGGCCCAGCCGATGAGGAGCGCGATCGCGCCGACGATGCCGAAGTCCATGCGAGCCGTGCAATCTAGCGTGCGTCCGCGTCGTCCGAACCGGCTTGCGGCCGAGCGACCCGCCCCCATATTGCCCACGCAGCAGGGAGCGAAGCGGCCTTCATTTTTTGAGCCAACAAGTCCTTCGAAGGGGATCGAGAAACCGTACTGGACGTCATGCCCCAGCGCGGGGAAGACGGAAGGTCTGCGGTGAGAACCTCAGCACCCGGCGACGGGGGCAATTCGACAGGGCTTCAAAAAACCCCGCTTCGTTTCCGTTCGTGACGTGCGCCCGGTGCCTCGGTACCGGGCGCACGTCGTTTTCTCGGCTCGCGCGGGAACCCCGATCGGCCCTCGCGTGTTGTGCAGACGATGCCCGACGTCACCGTGACCCGGCGCCTGCGCTTCAACGCCGCGCACCGCGTCCACAATCCCGCCCTGTCGGACGCCGAGAACACCGCCCTGTTCGGCAAGTGCAACCACCCGAACTGGCACGGCCACAACTACGTCCTCGAGGTGTCGGTCACCGGCCCGATCGATCCGGTGAGCGGCTACGTGGTCGATCTCGGCCGCGTCCGCGACGTCGTCGAGCGCGAGGTGATCGACCAGGTGGACCACCGGAACCTGAATCTCGACGTCCCGTTCCTCGCCGGCGCGAATCCCACGAGCGAGAACATCGTCGTGGCGATGTGGGGCGTGATCGCCCCTGCGATCGCACCGGCGCGGCTGTCGCGCCTCCGGCTGTGGGAGACCGAGAACAACTATGTCGAGTACGACGGCCGCTGACCGGCGGCGCCACCGGACCCCCGTCATGCCCCGTGCCTTTCCGCCCGTCCCGTCCACGAAGCTCGAGCCGACGCCCGGCCTCGTGCGGTATGCCGAGCTGGTGCACGAGCAGCTCGCGCTGATCGGCGAGGACCCGGCTCGCGACGGCCTGCTCAAGACGCCCGAGCGGGTCGCCAAGGCGATGCGCTGGCTGACGAAGGGCTACGAGCAGACGGCGATGGACGTCATCGGCGACGCCCTCTTCGAGGAGGAGCACAGCTCGATGGTCATGGTGCGCGACATCGAGCTCTACTCGATGTGCGAGCACCACATGCTGCCCTTCTTCGGCAAGGCGCACATCGCCTACATCCCGGACGGGAAGATCGTCGGGCTCTCGAAGCTCCCCCGCGTCGTCGAGGTCTTCTCGCGGCGCCTGCAGGTCCAGGAGCGGCTCACCGAGCAGGTCGCCGACGCGCTCGAGGAGGCGCTGGGGCCGCGCGGCGTCGGCGTCGTCATCGAGGCCGTGCACCTGTGCATGATGATGCGCGGCGTCGAGAAGCAGAACTCGCGCACGATCACGTCGGCGCTCCGCGGCGAGTTCCGCGACGACTTCAAGACGCGCGACGAGTTCCTGCGGCTCGCGCACGCCCCCGCCTCGGCGGGGCGCTGACGTCGCCACGCGCGGGGCGCCCACGGTGAGCGCGCATCCCCTCGCCGGCCGCACGGCCCTCGTCACCGGCGCGTCCCGCGGCATCGGACGCGCCACGGCGGAGGCGCTGGCGGCCGCCGGCGCGCAGGTGCTGCTCGTCGCCCGCGGGGCCGTCGGCCTCGCCGAGGCGGCCGCCGCCTGCGGGCCCCGGGGGATCGCCCTCCCCGGCGACGTCGCCAGCACCGAGGGCGCCGCGGCGCTCGTCGAGGCGGCGCGGGAGCGCCTCGGCGGGCCGCCCGACCTGCTCGTGAACAACGCCGGCATCTTCGCCCTCGCCCCCGTGCACGAGACCGACGTCGCCGCCTTCGCCGCGACCGTCGAGGTCAACCTGCTCGCGCCGTTCCGCCTGCTTCGGGCCTTCCTCCCCGCCTGGCGTGCGCGGGGCACCGGCCACGTGGTGACGATCGGCTCCGTCGCCGACCGCCACCCGTTCCCGGACAACGGGGCCTATGCCGCGTCGAAGTACGGCGCGCGCGCGCTCCACGAGGTGGTGCGGGCGGAAACGCAGGGGACGGGCGTCCGCTGTGCCCTCGTCTCCCCGGGCCCGGTGGACACGCCGCTCTGGGACCCCGTGCAGCCCGAGACGCGCGAGGGCTTCCCGTCGCGCGCGGCGATGCTGCGCGCGGCCGACGTGGCCGATGCGGTCGTCTGGGTCGCCACCCGGCCCGCGCACGTGAACATCGACGAACTCCGGCTCGGCCGCACCTGAGCGCATGCAGATCGCCGTCCTCGAAGCCCTGCGCTGCCCGGCGCCGCACGCCCCCGGGCCCCTGATCGCGGCGCTCCACCGGCGTCACGACGGCGACGTGCGCGAGGCCACGCTGGGATGCCCGGCGTGCGGGGCGGAGTTCGCGGTGCGCGACGGCTGGGCGTGGATGGGAGACGCGGTCGCCCCCACGGCCGGTGAGCGCCCCGACGACGACGCGCTGACGCGGGCGGGGGCGCTGCTCGGGCTGCTCGCCGGCGGCGGCGTCGTCGCCCTCGCGCCCGCCTGGGCCGAGTATGCGCATCCGCTCGTCGCCCTCACCGACGTCGCGGCCGTGGTCGTCGGTCCCCCCGCCGGGTTCTCGACCGGCGACGGCGTCTCCGCGATCGCCGGCACCCGCGCATTGCCGTGCGCGGCGGGCACCTTCCGCGGCGTCGCCCTCGACGCGTGGGTCGCGGCGGATGACGCGGCCCTCGCGTCGTGGATCTCCGGCTGCGCCGCGAGGGGGCGGGTGGTGGCGCCGGCGGACGTCCCGGTGCCCCCCGGGGTCCGCGAACTCGCCCGCGACACACGGCACTGGGTGGGGGAGCGCGAGGCGGCGCTCGCGACGCCGCCGGTGGCGCTGCAACGCGCCGCAGCGGCGCGCGCCGGGGGGGCGCGATGAGGCCGGTCCGCGCGGGGGTGCGGCGGTGGTGGCCGATCGCGGTCGCGGTGGGCGCCGTCCTGTGGCCTGCGGCGACGGCGCGAGCCCAGCAGCGGTCCGCGGTGCGCGTGGGGGTGGAGTTGGCGGCCCTGAACACCGTCGGCGCGCTGACGCTCGCCGCGACCGATCACCTGATGGATTCCCCTTCGGCGTGGGCGGGCGACGCGACGGGGTTCCGGCGGCGCCTCGGGGTGCGGGGGGTGCAGTTCGCGACCTCGGCGGTCGCCGAGGTGGGCATCGCCGCCTGGCGCGGCGAGTCGCTCGCCTACCGCCCCTGCTCGTGCACGGGGTGGGGCCGGCGCATCGGGCACGCGGCGCTCGAGGCGGTGCTGGTGGGCCGGTCCGACGGCACGCGCGGGTTCGCATGGCCGATCGCGGTCGGGGCGGTGGTGGGGGGCGCCGCCTCCGCCCCCCTGCTGCCGGCGAACGAGCGCGTGACGTGGACGCTCACGCGGCCGGTGACGACGCTGCTGATGCGCGGGGTGCTCAACGTCGTGCGGGAGGCGGCGCGCTGAGCGCCGCCTCCCGCACGAGCCCGGGGTGCCGTCGTCGCCGGCGGCCGCCGGTCAGTCGAAGCCGGCGTACGCGCGTTCGATGGCGGCCTTGTACTTCTTGTCGATCACCCGCCGCTTGATCGAGAGCTTGGGGGTGAGCTCGCCCCCCTCGATCGTGAAGTCGTGTTCGAGGAGCACGACCTTCTTCGGCGTCTCGAACGAGGCGAGACCGGCGCCCGCCAGCTGCTCCTCGAGCAGCTCGCGGTGCATCTTCGCCTGGATCGTCGGCATCGCCAGCAGCTGCGCCCGCGAAGCCCAGACGATGTTCTTGCGCGCCGCCCACTTCTCCAACTGGTCCCAGTTCGGGACCACGATGACGATGGGGAACTTGCGCGTGTCGCCGATCATCACGACCTGCGACACGTACTTGTTGGTCCTGAGGCGGTTCTCGATCGGCTGCGGCGCGATGTTCTTGCCGCCCGCGGTGACGATGATGTCCTTCTTGCGGTCGGTGATCCGCAGGAAGTCATCTTCGAGCACGCCGATGTCGCCGGTGTGGAACCAGCCGTCGGCGTCGATCACCTCCTTCGTCGCCTCGGGCTTGTTGTAGTAGCCCTGCATGACGTGCGGGCCGCGGGTCAGGATCTCGCCGTCCTCGGCGATCATCACCTCGACGCCCGGGATCACCTTGCCCACCGACCCGATCCGGAAGTCCTTGAAGGTGTTCACCGAGATCACCGGCGACGTCTCGGTGAGGCCGTATCCCTCGAGGATCACCAGGCCGGCGGCGTAGAAGAACTTGTTGATCTCCGGGGCCAGCGGCGCGCCGCCCGAGCAGAAGAAGCGCAGCCGGCCGCCCACGCGCTGGGCCAGCTTGGAGAACACCAGCGTCTGCGCGATCCCGTACTGCGCGGCCAGCAGACCGCCCGGCTCGCGGCCGGCGAGCTTCTCGGTCGCCCAGCGGTCGGCGACCGCCTTCGCCCAGAAGAAGATGCGCTTCTTGAGTCCGCCACCCGCCAGCGCGTTCTCGAGGATGCGCGCGTAGATCTTCTCGTAGAGCCGCGGCACCGACATCATCATCGTGGGCCGCACTTCCGCCATGTTGATCGGCACCGTGTCGATGGACTCGGCGTAGGCGATGGACGCGCCGCAGTAGAACAGGAAGTAGTCGCCCTGCCGCTCGAAGATGTGCGAGAGCGGCAGGAAGCTGAGTGCGAGGTCTTCCCCCGACACCGGCACCGTCTCCAGGCAGGCCTGGCAGTTCGACCAGATGTTGTCGTGCGTCAGCATCACGCCCTTCGGCTCGCCCGTCGTGCCGGAGGTGTAGATGAGCGTCGCCAGGTCGTCCGGCGTGATCGCGAGCGCCGCTTCCTTCCAGCGGCGCTCCGCCTCCGGCCCGTCGGCCTTCGCCCCGAGCTGCTCCAGCTCGGCGAGGGTCATGTTCGCTCCCTCGGGGCACGGCGACGTGAAGCTGATCACGTGCTTGACCGCCGGCATCTGGTCGCGGACCGCGCCGATCTTCGCCGCCTGCGCCGGGGTGCTGACGAACATCGCCACCGCGCCGGAGTCGTTCAGGATGTACGGGATCTGCTCCGCCGGCAGCGTCGGGTAGACCGGCACGTCGGCCATGGCGGCCGTCAGCACGGCATAATCGCACATCAGCCACTCGGGCCGGTTCTCCGAGAGCAGGCCCACGCGTGAGCCCGGCTGGATGCCGAGCGCCTGCAGCCCGAGGGCGATCCGCCGCACCCGGGTGAGGATCACGTCGTGCGAGATCGTCTTCCACGCGCCCTCCTGCTTGTACATCAGCGCGTCGGCCTTGTGGTGCCGCGCCATGGCGTCGAAGAAGATCCGGGCCACGGTGCCGCGCGGCCCGCGCGAGCCACCCTGCACGTATGGACGAGCGGTCGGTCGTGCCGCCGACGCGGCGGTCGGTTCGACGTGCGTCGCCATGGTCGTTCCTCCGGTGTCGTGGACGTGGGCCGCTCTGGGGCGGCGGGCGGGTTGCAGACCCCTCCCGGTCGAAGCTACCGAAGCGTTCGCTCGACCCGCAACCGTGACCGAGGGGGCCGGCCCCCCGCGCTCAGGGGGGCGTGCGGCGGCTGAGCCGAACGACCAGCCGGACGGGACTGCCCGGAACCGGCCGCCCGAAGGCCTCGGCCGAGGCCTGCACCACCACCGAGTCGGCGGCCGTCTGGCCGAGGCGGGGGAAGACCCGCACGCGGATGCCGGCCGTGCCGGACGCATCGGTGGTGTCGCGGTCTGCGCGCACCGTCACGCCCGACCCGCCGAGACTCGCCCCCTCGGAGACGAGCTGCACGGAATCGGCGAGGGTCGCCGCCGGCGCCCGCAGCAGCGTGAAGCGGACTACCCAACCCGGGACGACGCTGTCCGGCGACGCCCCCGCGACGACCTGGCGCGACCGCAGCCGCACCTGCACCGGCGCGGAGAGGTTGGTCGGGTCGCTCGGGGGCTGGTCGTACGACACCACCGTGGGCGTGTCCACCGCCGCCCGCAGCGTGTCGGGGCGGCGGGTGACGAGGAGGCCCAGGGGACGGCTCTGCAGTCCCGCCGCGGATGCGACGAAGCGGACGGGGGAGGTGCGCCACGCGGTGTTCACCACGCGGCCGGACTGGAGCACCCGCACGCCGCTGTCGAGCGGGATATACGTGACGGTGACCGACGGCATCGCCCGCCCGTCGGCGTCGAAGACGTCGGCCCGCAGCGCCGCGACCGCGCCGGTCGAGTCGCGCAGTGTGTCGCCCGCGACCACCGACGGCCACGGGAATCGAAGGAACTCGAGCGCGAACGGGGCGCCGGGATCCGCCACGCCGGAACAGCCCGCGACCGTCCCGATCGCCGCGCCGAGCGCGGCGAACCACGCGATGGTCCGCCGGACGGTCATGCCGACCCGATGCGCTCGGCGAGCAGCGTCGCGAGGTTCACGTAGGCCTGCGCGGCCGGATCGCCGGGGTCGCGCACGACGACCGGCTGGCCGGCGGAGAAGGCATCGGCCGTCGCGGCGCGCCGCGGGACGACGAGGTCGAGGACGAGCGCCCGCGGCAGGTGCTCGCGCACGTACGCCTGCACGCGGCGGCTCGCGTCGCTCGCCTCGTCCACCATCGTCAGGAGGATGCCGTCGAGCGTCAGCGCGGGGTTCACCTTGGCGATCTCGCCGATGCCGCGCAGGATCTGCGGTGTCGTCTGGAGCGCGAGCGGCTCGCACTGGAGCGGGATCAGCGCCCGCTGGCTCGCCTCGAGCACCCGTCGCGTGATCGGCCCGAGCCCGGGCGGCGTGTCCACGACGACCACGTCGCAGCGCTCCCGCGCCATGGTCAGCAGGTCGTGCAGCACGCGCGTGTCGGCGATGCGTGCGAGGTAGTGCTCGTGCTCGGCCGCGTCGCTGACGGTGCCGGCCAAAATCACCCGCAGCCACGGCAGCGACGTCGGCAGGATCACCTCGCGCAGCGCGCGCGTCCCCGCGAGGTAGTCGCTGAACCCGGCGGTCTCGTGGCCCGTGCGGAGCCCCGCCCCGAACCGCACCGAACCCTGCGGGTCGGTGTCCACGAGGAGCGTGCGCAACCCGCGGCGGGCCAGCGCGGCCGCGAGGTTCACCGCGGTGGTCGTCTTTCCGACGCCCCCCTTCTGGCTGACGACGGCGATGACCTGGCCGACGCTCACGTCGGTGCCCCGCCCGCCTCGAGCGACCGGAGCGTGGCCTCGGCGTGCTGCACGTGCGCTGCAGCGCCGGCGTCGGCCGGCGGGTCGGCGAGGAAGGCGCGCAGGTGGTCGGCGGCCGCCGCGACCTCCTGCCGCTTGAGCAGGAGGAACGCGAGCCCGTAGTGGGCGCCGGCGAGTCGGCGGTCCACGTCGAGCGCCCGCCGGTAGCACCGCATCGCCTCCTCCGGCCGGTTGGTGCGCGAGTACGTGATCGCCATGGCCTGCAGGATGTCCGTGTCGTCCGGCGCGTCGCGCAGCGCGAGGCGGTAGCTCGTCAACGCCGCATCGAGGTCGCCGTGGCGCTCGAGCGCGCGCGCCTCGGTCACGTAGTCAACGCGCCCGGGCTTCGGGGCGGTGTCGCCGCCGAAGAGGCGGCTCAGCCAGGACATCGCGCGCGGGGCGGGAGCGGGTTCACGGGGACGCGCCCAAGGTACGCGGCGCGGCGCCGCCCCACAACGGACGGCCGTGCCTGTCCGGGCCGGGGGGCGCGCGATACCCTTGAGGAACCCCGCACTCCCGGAGCCCTCATGCCGCGCCGCACCGTGCCCGATCGCGCCAAGGGCGTGCTCGAAGTCGAATGGCCCCTCTTCGGCGAGCTGTCGCGCGCCCTCGCCCTCAAGGTCGCCCGCGCCTACGACCCGGAGGTCGTCGTCGGCATCGCCACCGCGGGGGTCATTCCCGGCGCGACCGTCGCGGCCATCCTCGATCGCGAGTTCCACGCCCTCACCGTCAGCCGCCGCTACCACGCCGAGACGGTGCGCCAGACTCCTGCCGTCTTCGGCGCGGTGCCGGCGGAGGTCCGCGGCCGCCGCGTCCTGCTCGTGGACGAAACCTGCGACTCGGGCGACACCATGCGGCTGGCGGTCGCCGCGCTCCTCAACGGCGGCGCCGCGCAGGTCCGCACCGCGGTGGCGTTCCGTACGGGGACCTACGAGCCCGACTTCCACGCCCTCGCCACCGAGAGCACGATCGTGCTGCCGTGGGACCGCGAGATCCTGATTGATGGTGCGCTGGTCACGAATCCCCAGTACGCGGCGGCTCTTGGCGACTGAGCCGGCCCGCCGCCTCGTGCGCGCTGCGGTCGGCCTCGGGTTGGCCCTCTGCGCCCGCGGCGCAGCGGCGCAGGCCGTCGCGCGACTCGACGTGCTCGACGACGCGACCGGACGACCGCTCGTCGGCGCCGTCGTCGCCCTCCGCGACACCGACGGTCGCGCAGTGGCGGAGGCGGTCGTCGGGACGGGCGGCACGGTCCGGCTCGCCTGGCGGGACAGCGGCGTCGTCTCCGTCTCCGTGCGCCGCATCGGCTACCTCCCGTGGCAGGGCCCTCGCCTGACGATGCGCCCGGGCGAACCGCAGGCGCTCACCCTGCGCGTCGCGATGTCGCGCATCTCGCTCCCCACGGTCGAGGTGGTCGCCAAGGGGCAGTGTCCGCGACCCTCGGAGCCCGGGTTGGTGGCCGACGTGTGGGTGCAACTCGGCACCGCGATCACCGCCACGCGCCTGACGCGCGAGGGACGCTCGGTGCCGCTCCTCGCGCGGGTGGTGACCCGCGACACGGATCCGCGGTTGCGCCTGCTCAAGGAGCGCGTCGAGGGCGAGTGGATCGGCGCGGGGCGTCCCTTCGTGGCGCGCTCCGCCGCGATGCTCCGGGACTCCGGGTGGGTCCGCTTCGAGCCGGACGGTGGCCTGCAGGCGTGGGCCCCCGACGAGGAAGTCCTCATGAGCCCGGACTTCCTCGCGCAGCATTGCTTCGCGGTGGTGCGCGGGAGCCGCGGGGACGCAGGGCGAATCGGCCTCGCCTTCGAGCCGGCACCGGACCGTGTCCTGCCGGACATCGGCGGCGTCCTGTGGGCCGACAGCACCACGATGGCGCTGGATCGCGTGGAGTTCTCCTTCCGGAACGTGGCGGGGACGATGCCCGTCGCCGCGCCGGCCTTCGGAGGCGTCGTCGCCTTTCGCCAGCTCGAAGACGGGACGTGGATCATCCCGCGCTGGGAACTCCGGATCCCGAAGTTCCGGCGAGCCCCGGGGGAGCGCGGTCGCATCCTGCTCGAGGGCTACGCCGTGTTCGGTGGCGACGCGAAGCCGACGGACGGCCGCTAGGGCCGGATGACGGAGCGGTTGTTCACGGGAGCGTAGTCGGCGTGCACGTTCGAGTCGTCGAGACGCGCAACCGGCGACGACCTGCGGCGTGTGACCGTGCCCCAGCATGTACGGCTGATGCCCGTCGAGCGCGGGGAAGCCGTCCGGCGGTACGGCACCCTGCTCACTGCGTGGGCCGACGCGCGGCCCTCCCCCACGTCGCGCCGCCGGACGGAGTGGCTGTCCCGCTACCTGCACCGGTTCAATCATGCTCGGGCGAACCGCGCCCTGCGCTGTCTCCCCCCGATGCTCCGCTCGGCTCGGCCGCCGTGAGCAGCCCGTTCGTCGGCTAGAGATCGGCGACCGGCACCGTCAGCGCCGCGTCGGCGTAGGGCTCCCCTCGAGCCATCGCATCGTACACGTGCTGGATGGCCGCCGGGCTGCCGAGCAGCCACCGGCACCGCCTTGCGCCCGCAGACCGGCACTCGACTTCCATGGCCGTCAGCGTCACCTCACCGATCGCCGAGAAGAAGGCACCGAACAGCCCTCCCGAGACGTAGCAGCCCGGATACGGGAGCGCGGCGGCCGGGTCGGCCTCGATCCAGTCGGGGCTGTCGAGCGTCACCAGGCCGGATCCGAGCGGGGCGATCGCGAGTCGCCCCCAGCCGGTCGCCTCGAAGAACGCGGCGGCCAGACGCTGGAAGCTCGCCGCGTCGAGTTCGTTCACATGGCGCGACTCGCCGTTCGCGGGCAGCCAGCAGACGAAGGCCTCCAGCGCCTCGGTGCCGCCCGCCCAGCCCATCTCGGTCAGCCAGCCGACGGCGTTCCAGCCCGCGTCGCGGAGGAGCGCGGTGCGCAGGGCCCCCAGGGCCGAGCGCGGGACGCCGACGAGCGGCGGCAGCGGGGGAGGCAGCAACATGTGCAGCATCCTAGACCGCGCAGCCCAAGCGCCGCAAGAGTTCGGCCTCGTCGATCACTTCGACGCCGAGCGCGCGGGCCTTCTCGAGCTTGCTCCCGGCCTCCGCGCCGGCGACGACGAAGGTGGTCTTCCGCGAGACGCCGCTCGTGACCGTCGCGCCTGCGGCCTCGAGGCGCGCGGTCGCCTCCTGGCGCGACATCGTCGGCAGCGTGCCGGTGAGCACCACCGTCGCGCCGACCAACGGCCCGTCGGCCGCCGCCCGGGCCGGCTCGTCCAGGCGCACGCCGGCGGCACGCAGCTTGGCCACGAGCGCCCGCGCGGCGGGGTCACGCGCCCAGGCGTGCACGGCGTGCGCGATGACCTCGCCGATGCCGCGCACGGCGGCGATCTCCGCCTCCGAGGCCTCGAGGAGTGCATCGAGCGTGCCGAAGCGCCGCGCGAGGAGCTCCGCCACCCCCGCGCCCACGTGGCGGATGCCCAGACCGAAGAGCAGGCGCGAGAGGGGCTGGGCCTTCGAGGCGGCGATCGCCGCGACGACGTTCGCCGCGCTCTTCGCCGCCATCCGCTCGAGCGGCACGATGTCGTCAACGGTCAGCCGGTACAGGTCGCCGGCGTCCTCGACGAATCCCGCCCGCACGAGCTGCTCGAGCCGCGCGTACGACAGCCCCCGGATGTCCATGGCGTCGGTGGACGTGAAGTGCGCGAGCGCCTCGAGCTGGCGACCGGGACACGCCACGTTGGGGCAGTACGAGAGCGCGTCGTCGGGCTCCTGCACGGCTGCGGTGCCGCATGCGGGACAGGCGTCGGGCATCGTCCACGGCTGCTCCGCGCCGGTCCGCCGCTCGGCCACCGGCCCGAGCACCTTCGGGATCACGTCGCCCGCGCGCACCACCTGCACGAGGTCGCCCAGGCGCAGGTCCTTGTCGCGGACGTAGGCGGCGTTGTGCAGGGTCGCGTGCTGCACGGAGGCGCCGCCCAGCTCGACCGGTTCGAGCACCGCATACGGGTTGAGGGCGCCGGTGCGCCCGACGTTCACGCGGATCTCCAGCAGCCGCGTCTCGCCGATGTCCGGCGCGAATTTCCGCGCCACGGCCCAGCGCGGCCTGCGCGACGCCCCCTGAGTGCCCAGTTCGCCCTGCAGCCGCAGGTCGTTGACCTTCACCACCAGGCCGTCGATCGCGAAGGGGATGTCGGAGCGCATTCGCTGCTCGACCGTGGCCGCCCAGGCATGCACCTCGGCGATCGTCGCGCAGTGCCGCCGGTGCGGCGCGATCGGCACGCCCCAGCGGGCGAGGGTGTCGAGGAGCCCGGTCTGCGTCGTCGCCGGCAGCGGGTCGCCGTCGGGCACCGCCACGGCGTAACCGAAGAAGCGCAGCGGCCGCGCGGCCGTCACGGCGGGGTCGAGCTGGCGCAGCGAACCGGCGGCGGAATTGCGGGGGTTCGCGAAGACCGGTTCCCCCGTGCGCACGCGCTCGGCGTTCATCGCCTCGAACCCGGCGAACTCCATGTACACCTCGCCCCGGACCTCGAGCAGCGGCGGCACGTCGTCGCCCGCCAGGCGCAGCGGGACCTCGCGGATGGTGCGCACGTTCGCGGTGATCACCTCGCCGACGTGGCCGTTGCCGCGCGTCGCCGCACCGACCAGCACGCCGTCGCGGTAGGTGATCGCGACCGCCGCGCCGTCGATCTTGAGTTCGGTGCTGTAGCCCGCCGCGTCCACCGCGTCCCCGACATGTCCCCGGACCTCGGTGCGCTCCCAGCTGTCGAGCTCGGACTCGCTCGTGGCGTTGGCGAGCGAGAGCATCGGCACGAGGTGCTCGTGCTTGTCGAACTGCGCCGCCGGCTCCGCACCGACGCGCTGCGTCGGCGAGTCGGGGGTGACGAGCGAGGGGTCGGCGGCCTCGAGGCCCTGCAGCTCCCGGACGAGCCGGTCGTACTCCGCGTCCGACAGCGTCGGCCGGTCGAGCGCGTAGTACTCGACCGCCGCCCGCGCGAGGCGCGCGCGCAGCTCGGCGGCGCGCGCCCGCGCGTCGGCCGACCCCGGCGCGGTCAGTCGGCGCCGCCCTCGGCCTCGCCCTCGCCGTCGGCCAGGCCGCCCGACTTGAGGAACGCCTCGACGTGGAACAGGCCGCTCTCGCCCGCCCGCTTGACCATGCGCACGAGCGTGTCCATCGAGCTGACCTCTTCGAGCTGTTCGTTGACGAACCAGTCGAGCATCTGCTTGGCGAGGTGGTCCTTCTCGGCGATCGCGATGTCCACCAGCCCGTTGATCTGCTCGGTGACCTTGAGCTCCGAGTGCAGCGCGAGCGTCACCGCCTCGAGGGCGTCCTTGAAGCCGGTCCTGGGCGCCGGCACCGCGGGGATCTCGAGCTCGCCGCCGGCGTCCACGACGTACTTCGCGAGCTTCAGCGCGTGCATCCGCTCCTCGTCCGCCTGCTTGTAGAAGTGCGCCGCCAGCACCGGGAGCGCCTCGCCGTCGAAGTAGGCGGCGACCTGCACGTACTGGCTGCTGGCGAAGAGTTCGTTGCCGACCTGCGCGTTGATCGCGGCGGCGAGCTTTCTGCCGATGAGCATGAGTCGTTCTCGCGTGGGTGGAGATCGGGAATCTACGCGACCGGGCGGTCGGCCGGACGCTGCAGGACGCGGACGGCGACGTCCACGAGGCGGTCGAGCTCCTCGCCCGTGGTGCGCGGCAGCGTCTCGCCCCCGAAAGCGCCGTCGTGGCCGGTGCGCGCGAGCAGCTTCTGGACGTACGCGAGCAGCGCCTGCCGCCGGACGTCGGCGTCCCGGGCGGGTGCGCCGGGGTCGGCCGCGGTGTGCCCTTCGAGCCGGTGGGCGTGGTGCAGCGCGGACGCCGTCGCCGCGGCCACGCGCTGGCAGAACGCGACGTCCCCCTCGTCGAGCGGCGGCTTCCCGCGTGCCGTGCGGAGGAACAGCAGCCCGATCGGCCGCCCGTCCCACTTGATCGGCACGACGAGGATGCTCTGTACCTTCCGCTCGACGAGCTTCGCCCACACCGGCCGAAGCAGCGGCTCGGCGGTGGCGTCGGGAATGAACACCGTGTCCCCCGATTCCAGCGACCGCTGCAGTTCGGGGTAGCGCTGCGGGTCCACGGCGAGGTTGCGGAGCGACGGGTCCTCGTAGCTGGCGACCAGGCGCAACGCCCCCTGCTCGCCGACCAGGAACACCGAGCACCGGTCGAGGGCGAAGGCGCGGCCGACGCGACCGGCGACGGCCTGCAGGATGTCGGTGAAGTGCAGCGAGGCGGCCAGGTCCTCGTGGAGCGCCGCGAGCGCGAGCAGCCGGTCGCGCTCGCGCTCGACCTCGGCGAGGCGATCGCGGAGCTGGCGGATCGCGTCGCTGAGCGAGCCGTCGGCGGGGCGGACTGGAGGGGTCATGGCTGGAAGATACGGCCGGCGTCACCGGGGCAAGGGCGCGCGCAGCACGGCCTCGGCCTCGGCCCGGTAGCGCGGGTCGTTGTACTCCAGCCGCGGGCAGGCCAGCGCCGCCGCCGCGGCGGCCCGCGCCCTCGCCAAGTCCCCCCGGTCGCGGTAAATCCTTGCGAGGTCGAGGTGGTGCACCGTCCGGGCCGGCTCGGCGGCGACGGCGGCTTCGAGAAGCCGCTGCGCCTCCGCCCAGTTGGCAGTGCCGAGCACCCGGCCTCCGAGGAGCGTCCTCGCCAGGAACCGTTCCACCCGACCGAGTCGCATCACTTCCGCGTGCCACATCCCCATGACGTGCAGGGCCCCAGGGTGCCGGGGCGAGACCGCGAGCGCGGCGAGCGCGAGGTCCCGCACCTCCTTGCCGTAGCGGACGCGGTCCCGCGGGCCCTGCGCGAGGGCCGTCCGCCCGAGCGCGCGGGCGAGCGTGAAGAGCGCGTCGGGGTCCGCGGGGGCGAGGCGCACCGCGCGCCGGCTCCATGCCTCGCCCTCGGCGAAGCCGGCCTGCTGCCGACCCCGGTCGGGGTCGTACTCGGCGACGTCGAGCAGCGCGCTGGCGACCCGCAGCGCGACGTGCGCCGACCCGCTGTCGGGACCCGCCGCCAGGCGGTACGCGGCGAGCGCCGCCGGCGCGTCGGTGACGACCACCGCGTCGCCGTCCCGCACCCAGCGCGCGACTCCCTCGCGCGCGGCCGGATCCTGCGCCCGCAGGGCGGCGGACGTCAGGGCGGCGGACGTCAGGGCGGCGGACGTCAGGGCGAGCAGGAGACCCACGTGGCGGCATGGCATCGGAGCCCCAAGTGTTCGTCCCGGGACTGATCGCCCGCAAGCGCGACGGCGGCGCGCTCTCGGCGGAGGAGTGGCGGGGGCTCGTCGCCGCCGTCGCCGACGGCGGGTTGCCCGACTACCAGTTGAGCGCCCTGCTCATGGCCGTGTACTTCCGGGGGCTCACTCCCGATGAGACGGCGGCGCTCACCGATGCGATGTGCGCCTCGGGGGCGCGGCTCGCCTTCGGCCCGGCCGCCCCGCCGCGCCTCGACAAGCACAGCACCGGCGGCGTCGGCGACAAGGTGTCGCTCGTCCTCGCCCCGATCGTCAGCGCCCTCGGGGTGTGGGTGCCGATGATGTCGGGCCGGGGGCTTGGCCACACCGGCGGGACGCTCGACAAGCTGGAGAGCATCCCCGGCTTCCGGACCGGTCTGACGCTCGCCGAGGCCACCGCGCAGGTCGAGCGCATCGGCTGCGCGCTCTTCGGCCAGACGGCCGAGATCGCGCCGGCCGACCGCCGCATGTACGCCATGCGCGACGCCACCAGCACCGTCGAGTGCATCCCGCTGATCGCGTCGAGCATCATGTCGAAGAAGCTGGCCGAAGGGCTCTCGGGCCTCGTGCTCGACGTCAAGACGGGCAGCGGGGCGTTCCTCCCCGACGCCGATCGCGGCCTCGACCTGGCGCAGACGATGATCGCCCTCGGGGCGGCCCGGGGCTGCCCGACGGTGGCGTTGGTCACGGCGATGGACCGGCCGCTCGGCCGGGCGTGCGGCAACGCGCTCGAGGTCGAGGAGGCGATCCACGCCCTGCGCGGCGAGGGCCCCGACGACCTGATGCGCGTCACCGAGGCGCTGGCGGCCGAGATGCTCGTGCTCGCGGGGCGGTGCGCGACCGCCGCCGACGCCGTCGCCGCCTGCCGCGCGGTCGTCGCGTCGGGGGCCGCCGCGCGGCAGTTCCAGCGGATCATCGAGGCACAGGGGGGCAATCCGGCGGTCGTGGACGATCCGGCGGCTCTCCCCCAGGCCCACGCGGTGGCCCTCTTCCGCGCCCCGCGCCGGGGCGTGGTGGCCCGCGTCGATCCTCGGCGGGTGGGGCAGGGGGTCATCGCCCTCGGCGGTGGCCGCGCGAAGGTGGACGATCGGATCGACCCGACGGTCGGCTTCGTGATCTCGGCGAAGCCGGGCGACCTCGTGGACGCCCGCCAACCCCTGGCGACCGTGTTCGCCCGGGACGACGACGGGCTGGCGATCGGGCTCGCCGCCCTGGCGGAGGCCCTGACGGTGGCCGACGAGGCGCCCGTCGCCCTGCCGCTGGTGTCGCATCGAGTCACGACGACGGGGGTGGAGGTGCTTGGGAACGGCACGGGGGGCGATTAGCATTCCCCGTCGGCCGGCCATCCGGCCCTCGTCCGATCGCTCGCGCCGTCCGGCGCGGCCCAGCCCGAGGTTCTCCCACCGATGAACTACCGTACGCTCGCCCTCGTCTTCCTCGGCCTCGCGGCTGTCTTCGCCGGGCTCTACGGCCTGCTGTTCTACTCGGGGATGCTGCTGCGCGACGCCGCCGGCCTCTCGACGGGCGGCGTGGACGCCATCACCGGGCGCACGATCCAGCTCGCCTGCGCCGTGCCGGCGGTCCTGCTCGCGTGGATGGCGATCGGCTTCCGCAAGCAGCTCACGAACGGGGCGGAGCAGGGGCTGGGCTGAGGTCGCGGGATCCGCGATGCGAGAAGGGGGCGCCAGGCGGCGCCCCCTTCGTCGTTGCGGCCGGTCGGCGGGCGCGCGGGGCGCCGCCGCCGGGTCAGATGTCGAGATTCGTGGCGAACCGCGCGTTGCTCTCGATGAAGACGCGCCGCGGCTCGACGTCGTCGCCCATGAGGGTCTGGAAGATCGAGTCCGCCAGCACCGCGTCCTCCATGGTCACGCGGAGCATCGTGCGGGTCTCCGGGTCCATGGTGGTCTTCCAGAGCTGGTCCGGGTTCATCTCGCCGAGGCCCTTGTAGCGCTGCACGTTGACGCTCGACTTGCCGTCGCCGTTGCCGAGGCGCTCGATGAAGCCGTCGCGCTCGCGGAGGTCGTAGGCGTAGAACTCCTCCTTTCCCCTGGCGACGCGGAAGAGGGGCGGCTGGGCGATGTAAACGTGGCCGGCCTCGATCAGCTCCGGCATCTGGCGGAAGAAGAACGTCAGCAGGAGGGTGCGGATGTGCGCGCCGTCCACGTCGGCGTCGGTCATGATGATGACCTTGTGGTAGCGCACGTTGTCGAGCGAGAAGTCCTCCTTGTAGCCGGCGCCGATCGCGGTGATGATCGTGCGGATCTCCTCGTTCGAGAGGACCTTGTCAACCCGCGCCTTCTCGACGTTGAGGATCTTGCCGCGCAGGGGGAGGATCGCCTGGAACTCGCGCTTGCGGCCCTGCTTCGCCGAGCCGCCGGCCGAGTCGCCCTCGACGAGGTAGATCTCGCAGAGCGCGGGGTCGGACAGCGAGCAGTCGGCCAGCTTGCCGGGCAGCGTGCCGATGTCGAGCGCCGACTTCTTCCGCACGAGGTCGCGCGCCTTGCGCGCCGCCTCGCGGGCCCGCGCCGCCGAGAGCGCCTTCTCGAGGATCGCGTTCTTGACCCGCGGCGTCTCCTCGAGGAACGTGTGCAGGAGGTCGTTGACGACCGACTTGACCGCCGACTCCACCTCGGAGTTGCCGAGCTTCGTCTTCGTCTGGCCCTCGAACTGCGGCTCGCGCACCTTCACCGACAGCACGGCCGTCAGCCCCTCGCGCACGTCGTCGCCGGAGAGCTTGGTCTCCTTGTCCTTCGCCGCGAAGGACGAGGTGGCGAGGTGCTTGTTGATCACCGACGTGAGCGCCGACTTGAAGCCCGTCAGGTGCGTGCCGCCCTCGTGCGTGTTGATGTTGTTCACGAACGAGAAGACGGTGTCGTTGTAGCCGTCGTTGTACTGCAGCGCGAGCTCGATGCCGACGTCGTCCCTGGTCGTCTCGAGGTAGACGACCTTGTCGTGGAGGACCTTCCGGCTGCTGTTGAGGAACTTCACGAACTCCTCGAGCCCGCCCTTCGCGTAGAAGGTTTCCTCCTTCTCCTCGCCCGGCCGCTGGTCGGCGAGCTGGATCGTCACGCCCTTGTTGAGGAACGACAGTTCGCGCAGGCGGTTGGCCAGCGTCGCGTAGTCGTAGCGCAGCTCGGTGAAGATCTGGGGGTCCGGCTTGAACCAGACCTTGGTCCCCGTGTCCTTCGCCTTGACGTCGCGCAGCGCCGCCAGCTTGGTCGTCGTGGCGCCCCGCGCGAAGTCCATGTAGTGCTCGCGGCCGTCGCGCTTGACCCACACCTTGAGCGACTCGGAGAGGGCGTTCACCACCGACACGCCGACGCCGTGCAGGCCGCCCGACACCTTGTACGAGTTCTTGTCGAACTTGCCGCCGGCGTGCAGCACCGTCAGCGCGAGCTCGACGCCCGGCATCTTCTCCGTCGGGTGGACGTCCACCGGGATGCCGCGCCCGTTGTCCTCGACCGAGATCGAGTCGTCGGCGTGGATCGTGACCTTCACCGTGTCGCAGAAGCCCGCGAGCGCCTCGTCGATCGAGTTGTCCACGATCTCGTAGACGAGGTGGTGCAGGCCCCGCGCCGACGTGCTGCCGATGTACATGCCGGGACGCTTGCGGACCGCCTCGAGGCCCTTGAGGACGGTGATGCTCTGGGCGCCGTAGTCGTTCTCGTGCTCGGAATTCGAACCCATACCCGTGGCCCGGGCCGGCCAAGAGCCGGCCCCGAAGGTGACCCGAAACGAAGGGGGAGAGCGGAACCTCGGAATGTACCCGATCGGCCGCCGCAAGGCAACCGCGCACTGATCGCCTAACCGCTTGCCACGCAACTACTTGCGCGCCAGCACCCAGAGCAGCTTCCGTACCCCGGCACCCCCCGGGGCCAAGCGCAGGCGCGCCAGCAGTTCGCGCTCCATCAGCGACAGCTCCTGCATCCACGCGTTCGTCGTCACTTCCACCACCAGCCCGCCGTCGGCGGTCACGCGCCGCGCGCTCGCCACGGCGGCGATCTGCGGGCCGACCAGCTCGGCCCATGCGTCCACCACCGACGCCGTCTCGAGCCGCGCCCCGATCCCGGGATGCTGCGCGAGGTACGCCGCCAGCGCGTCGGTCAGGCGCGTCGGGCGCACCGGTTCGCGGCCCACGCTACGTCACCGCCCCGTCGCGGATGGTCCGCCGCGCCAGCGACGACAGCGTCGGCGGCACGTCGCCCGCCCGGGGCACCGCCAGCAGCACCTGCCCGAGGCCTCCGGCGTCGAGCAGCGCGAGGATGCGCGCGGCGCGCGAGTCGTCGAGCTCCGCGAACGGGTCGTCGAGCAGCAGCACGGGCGCGGCCCCGCAGGCGGCGCGCAGCGTCGCGGCCTCGAGCAGCCGCAGCGCGAACGCCGCCGTGCGCTGCTGGCCCGCCGAGCCCACCACCCGCAGGTCCCGCCCCTCGAGCGCCAGCGCGAGGTCGTCGCGGTGCGGGCCGGCCTGCGTGAGCCCGCGTCGCACGTCGTGCGGGCGCTGCCGCGCGAGCGCCGCCTCGAGCGACTCGGCGTCGGTGCGGCCCTCGGCGGCGCCGGGCGTGCGAAGCGCCATCGTCACCGGCACCCGCTCGCCGATCGCCGCGCAGTGCGCCGCGAACGCGGTCGCCTGCCCGGCGACCCAGTCGGCGCGGCCGCGCCAGAGCGCTGCGCCGTGGCGGGCCAGCATCGGCTCCCACACCGCCGCCGCCTCGAGCGCGTCGCCCGGCCGCCGGGCCTGGCGGAGCGCCGCGTTGCGCTGCGCCAGCGCGTGGCGGTACGCGGCGAGCGACGCGAGGTATGCGCGCGACGCGAGCCCGAGCGTGACGTCGAGGAAGCGCCGTCGCTCCGCCGGCCCGCCACCCGCGAGCCGCTGGTCGTCGGGTGACAGGTACACGCTCGGCAGGTGGCCGGCCGCGTCGGCCAGCCGCGGCACTTCGGCGCCGTCCACCCGCACGAGCTTGCGGCGGCGCCGCACGTCGTACCCGACCGCCACCGTCCGGGCGCGCGCGAACGCGCCGCGCGCCTCGACGTACCAGCCGGCTTCGCCGAAGCGCACGCAGTCAGCGTCGCGGGCGCCCCGCACGCTGCGCAGCAGTTGCAGCACGTACACGGCCTCGAGGAGGTTCGTCTTGCCTTGGCCGTTGTCGCCCACCAGGACGAGCCCCTCCGGCGGCACCTCGAGCGCCACTGACGCGAGGTTGCGGTAGTCGCGTACCACCAGCGACGCGACGCGCACACACGCGGCCACGGGACGCGCCGGCTCAGCGGCCGGCGAAGGCGGGCGGACGCTTCTCGAGGAAGGCCGCCGTCCCTTCGGCGGCGTCGGCCGTGGCGAAGAGCGCACCGAACTCCGCCGCCTCGAACGCCAGCGCCTCCTGCAGCGGCAGGCCCAGCCCCTGGTCCACCAGCGCGAGGCAGCCCGCCACGGCGAGCGGCCCGTTGGCGGCGATCTGCGCCAGCAGCCCGCGCGCCGTCGGCAGCAGCTGGTCGGCGGGCACCACCCGGTTGACCAGCCCGATCCGGTGCGCCTCGGCGGCGTCGATCGGCTGCGCGGTGAGCAGGAGCTCGAGCGCGCGCCCGCGCCCGACGAGGCGCGGCAGCCGTTGCGTGCCGCCGTAGCCCGGCAGCAGGCCGAGCCTGGCCTCCGGCTGGCCGAACTTCGCCCCCTCGGCCGCCACCCGCAGGTGGCAGGCCATCGCCAGCTCGCAGCCGCCGCCGAAGGCGAAGCCGTTCACCGCGGCGATCACCGGCTTGGGGCTGGTCTCGAACCGGCGGAAGACCGCCTGGCCGTCGAGCGCCACCTGCCGCGCGGCGGCCGCGCCGAGCGTCGCCAGCGCGCCGATGTCCGCGCCGGCGACGAACGCCCGCCCCTCGCCGGTGAGGATGATCCCGCGCACCGCGTCGTCGGCGCGCGCCGCGTCGATCGCGAGCCCGAGTTCGCGGATCACCGTCGCATTCAGGGCGTTGAGCTTGTCGGGGCGGGCGACCGTGATCGTCGCGATCGCGTCGGCGACGTCGTAGCGCAGCGTCTGGTAGGCCATGGGTCGGGAGGCGGGGGCGGAAACGGGAATGCTAACGCCCTTGCCGCGTCGGCGGTCCGGGGGGCAGGTTGCATTCGCACGCCGGCGGCGTGCCCCGACACGTGCCCGACCGCGCCTCCCTTCCCCTCGACGATCCCGACCGCCTCGCGGCCGTCGCCGCGGCGTCGCCTGCCCCGGGCGAGTCGGCCGCCCGCCTCGAGCGGCTCGTCCAGCGGGCGCGCATCACCAGCGACGCCGAGGCGGTGTGGCTCGTGCTTGGTGAAGTCGACGCCCAGCGGGTGCTCGCCGCCGACGGCGATGCGCCGGCCGCGGGAGGGGCGCGCCTGCCCCACGCCGACGCCCCGGCCGTGCGCACCATGCGTCGCGGCGTCGCGGCGTTCGACCGCGGCGACGACGCGCGCGTCGCCCTGCCGGTCGCCGACCGCGACGGCTTCACCGTGGGGGCGCTCGTCGTCTCGCGCAGCGGCCGGCGGCCCTGGCAGCCGGAGGAGGCGGCCGCCCTCGCCGGCTTCGCCGACTGGGCCGCGACCGAGCTCGAGCTCGCACGCGAGCGGCGCGATCGGGCCGGAGCCGAGGCGGCCTCGCGGGACGAGGTGCGAACGGCCAGCGACCTCGTCCTCGACCTCGACGCGGACGGCCGCCTGCTCGACGCCAATCCCGCGGCCCGGGCGGTGGTCGGTGAGGCCGCCGCCTGGGTCCAGCAGTTCGTCGCCCCCGACCACGCCACCGCGTGGGCCGAGGCCTTCCTGCGCGCCGGCGCGACGCGCGAGGGACTCGACGTGGAGGTCGTCCTCGTCCGGCCCGATGGCCGCCGCGCGCTCGTCCGGGGACGCCTGCGCGCCCGACCGTCCGACGCGCCCCACGTCACCGTGCGCGCCGTGCTGCGGGACGTCACCACCGAGCGCCGCGCGAGTGACGAGCGCGAGCGGATGCTCGCGACGCTCGAGGCCACGACCGACGTCGTCGCCGTGATGGACGTCCACGCGCGACTCACGTGGCTCAACGGCGCGGGACGCCGGCTCGCGGGGCTGTCGCGCGACGCCGACGTGACGGGCCTGCCCTTCACGCGGCTCCTTGCCCCGGGGGCGTGGGCGGCGCTCGAACGGGAGGCCCTGCCCGCGGCGATCGCGGGCGGGTCGTGGGCCGGCGAGACGCTCCTCCAGCGCGCCGACGGTGTCGCGGTCCCCGCCTCGCAGGTGGTCGTCGCCCACGTGACGGCGCGCGGCCGGGTGTGGTTCCTCAGCACGATCCTGCGCGACATCTCCGACCGCCGGCAGGTCGAGGACCAACTGCGCGAGCGCGAGGCCCGCTTCCGCCGCCTCGCCGACGCCTCGCGCGACGGCGTGCTGGTCGTGGCCGAGGGCGCCGTCAGCGAGGCCAACGCGGCCGCCGAGCGGCTGCTCGGCGCGCCGAGGCAGGGGCTGGTCGGTCAGCGGATCACCGACCTGTTCCATCCCGAGGCGCGCGCGCGGGTCGAGGCCGCGCTGTCGCGCGGCCTCGACGGGTCGATCGAGGTCGCCGGCTCCGGACAGGGCGGGGCCGCCGCGGCGCTCGAGGTGACCGTCGCCCCCGTCAGCATCGAAGGACGCCCCGCGCAGGTGGTCGTCCTGCGCGACGTGTCGGGGGCGCGCGACCTCGACCGGCTCGGGCGAGACGCGGTCACCACCGTGTCGCACGAGTTCCGGGCGCCGCTCTCGTCGGTGCGTGCGGCGATCGACCGCGTCGCGACGATGCCCGAGGTCGCGGTGCAGCGCGTCGCGATCGACCTGCTGCGCGCCGCCACCGACACCCTCGACCGCCTCGGTCGGCTCGTCGGTGATCTCCTCGACCTCGAGCGCCTGCAGGTCGGCGCGGCGCCGCTCGCGCTCGCGTCGCTGGCGGCGGACGACGTGGTGCGGGCCGTCGCCGACGGGCTCCGGCCGGTGGCCGAGTCGCTGGCGGTGGCCATCGTCGCCGACGTACCGGGCGACCTGCGCGTGGTCGCGGATCGCGACCGGCTGCTGCAGGTCCTCACGAACCTCGTCTCGAACGCGCTGCGCTTCTCGCCCGCCGGCGCCGCCGTCACGGTGCGTGCGGCGCGCACCGGGGACGCCGTGCGCTTCGAGATCGAGGATCGCGGGCCGGGCATCGCGCCCGACGAGCTGCCCCGGCTCTTCGGCCGGTTCGTGCGGCTCGACAACGTCGCGCTCGCGCGCACGGATGCGGGGGCGGGGCTGGGGCTGGCGATCTCGCGGTCGATCGTCGAGCGGCATCGCGGGCGCATCGGCGCCACGTCGCGTCCGGGCGAGTGCACGGTGTTCTGGTTCGAGCTCCCCGACCTCGGCGGGACGTGATGCCCGCCGGGACGCGGCCGACCGTCGTGGACTGGACCGCCGACGGCCGCGGGGTGCGCGTGCTCGACCAGCGCGCGCTCCCGCGCGAGACGACCTGGCTGGACTGCCGCACGACCGCCGAGGCGGTCGAGGCGATCCGCGCCCTGGCCGTCCGCGGCGCGCCGGCGATCGGCGTGGCCGGGGCGATCGCCCTCGCGGCGGCGGCCGCGCGACTGGCCGAGACGCGCCTCGACCCGTCGGCCTTCGCGGCGGCGCTGGGCGTGGACGCGGCGGCGCTGCGGGCCGCGCGCCCGACGGCCGTGAACCTGCCGTGGGCCATCGACCGGATGCTCGCCGTCGGCGCCGGGGCCGGCGACGACCCGCGTGCGGCCGCCGCGGCCATGCGCGCCGAGGCGACGGCGGTGCGCGACGAGGATCGCGCGATGTGCGCGGCGATCGGTCGCCACGGGCTCGCGCTCGTCCGCGACGGCGCGCGCGTGCTCACGCACTGCAATGCCGGCGCGCTGGCGACCGCGGGCATCGGCACCGCCCTCGCGCCGGTGTACGCGGCGGTCGCCGCGGGCCGGCGCGTCGCGGTGCTCGCCAACGAGACGCGCCCGCTGTGGCAGGGCGCGCGCCTGACCGCGTGGGAGCTCGCGCAGGCGGGGATCCCCGTCACGGTCTGCGCCGACGCGCTGGCGGCCACGCTCATGCGGCGCGGCACCGTGGACCTCGTGCTCGTCGGTGCCGACCGCATCTGCGCCAACGGCGACGTCGTGAACAAGGTCGGCACCTACGGCGTGGCGCTGGCCGCGCGCGCGCACGGCGTGCCGTGCTACGTCGCCGCGCCGTGGAGCACCGTCGATGCCGCGACGCCGCACGGCGACGCCGTCGAGATCGAGCAGCGCGCCCGCGACGAGGTCGCGCGTCCGGGCGGGCTGGCGATCGTCCCGGACGGCGTGCCGGTCGAGAATCCCGCCTTCGACGTCACCCCCGCCGCGTACGTCACCGCGATCATCACCGATCGCGGCGTGCACCGCCCGCCCTACTCCTTCACCTGACCCACCATGCCAAGCCTGCTCGCCATCGACCAGGGGACCACCGGATCCACCTGCCTCGTCGTCGCCGACGACGGCCGTATCCTGGGGCGGGGCTACCGGGAGATCCTGCAGCATTACCCCACGCCGGGCTGGGTCGAGCACGACCCCGACGATCTGTGGACGTCGGTGTGCGCAGCGGCGCGGGACGCCCTCGCGCAGGCGGGCGGCGAGCGGCCGGTCGCGATCGGCGTGACGAACCAGCGCGAGACGATCGTGCTCTGGGACCGCGCCACGGGCCGCCCGCTGCACCGCGCGATCGTGTGGCAGGACCGGCGCACCGCTTCCCGGTGCGCGGCGCTCGCGCCCCAGGCCGAGCGGATCGCGCGGCGCACGGGGCTGGTGACCGATCCCTACTTCAGCGGGACGAAGCTCGAGTGGCTGCTCGACCGCGACGACCTGCGGCGGCGCGCCGAGGCCGGCGAGCTGGCCGCGGGGACGGTGGACAGTTGGCTCGTCTGGCGGCTCACCGGCGGCGCGGTCCACGCGACCGACCACACCAACGCGTCGCGCACGATGCTCTACGACATCGACGCGCTCGGCTGGAGCGACGAGCTGCTCGGCCTCTTCGGCGTGCCGCGGGCGGTGCTCCCCGAGGTCCGGCGGTCGTCGGGGACGTTCGGGACGGCGGGCGGCGCCGCCTTCGGGCTCGAGGTGCCGATCCTCGGCGTCGCGGGCGACCAGCAGTCCGCGCTCTTCGGCCAGGGATGCGTCGCGGCCGGCGAGGCCAAGAACACGTACGGGACGGGGGCCTTCCTGCTGCTCAACTGCGGGGCCACCCGGCCGGTGGGGGGCGGGGGGCTGCTGACGACGATCGCGTGCGACGCGGGCGGCGGGCCGGCGTACGCGCTCGAGGGATCCATCTTCATCGCCGGCGCGGCCGTGCAGTGGCTGCGCGACGGGCTCGGGCTCATCGCGACGGCCGCCGAGTCCGAGGCGCTCGCACGCAGCGTGCCCGATACCGGCGGCGTCGTCTTCGTTCCCGCCCTCACCGGGCTCGGTGCCCCGGACTGGGAGGCGAACGCGCGCGGCACGATCACCGGCCTGACACGCGGCACGACGCGGGCGCACCTCGTCCGCGCCGCGCTCGAGGCGATGTGCCACGGCACGGCCGACGTGCTCGACCTCATGCGCGAGCGCAGCGGCGTCCCCTTCGCCACGCTGCGCGTGGACGGCGGGGCGGCCGCGAACGACTGGCTCATGCAGCGGCAGGCCGACGTCCTCGGTGTGCCGGTCGAGCGGCCGGCCAACGTCGAGACGACCGCGCTTGGCGCCGCCGGCCTCGCGGGCCTGGCAGCCGGCGTGTGGAGGGACGCGGCCGACTTCGCGCGCGCGACCGCGATGACGCGCTTCGCGCCGGCCACCGACCGTGCGCCGATCGCGGCGACGAGGCGCGAATGGCGGCGTGCGGTGCGGGCGGCCGTCGCCTGGGCGCGCGACGCGGGGTAGCGCCGCCGGTGGCGGGACGGCGATCTTGCCCGGGTCGCCACCCGCCAACCGATCAATGGACGTCACCTTCGCCGTGCTCATCGCCGCGCTCGCCGCAGGGACGCTGGCCTTCGTGCTGCGGCCGCTGGCGAGGCGCGAGCCCGCGCCGCAGCCGGCAGTGCCGCCCCTGCCGCTGCCGGCCGTCTCGTCCGACGCCCCGATGGCGGCGCTCGAGGAGATCGAGTTCGACCGCGCCACGGGCAAGCTGGGCGACGCCGATTACGCGGTGCTCAAGGCGCGCTATGCCGCGAAGGCGGCGGCGGCCCTCGCCGGCACGGGGGTGGAGGTGCCGGTGCTCCCGGACGGGTCGGTGGATGTCGCCGAGCTGGCGATCCGGCAGGTGCAGGCATCGGCGCGGATCTGTCCGGGGTGCGGGCCGCGGCCGGAACCGGACGCGGGCTTCTGCTCCTCGTGTGGCCGTTACCTCGCGGAGGCCTGCCCCGGCTGCGGCGCGCTGGCCCCGGAGCCCGGCGCGTCGTTCTGCGCGAGCTGCGGACGCGAACTGCAGCGTTGATCCGCGCCCCCGGCGCGCGGCTCAGCGCTCGACCCGCTCGAGTCGCGCGAGCGCCACGCGGATCGGCACCACCGTCGCGGCGATGCACAGGGCCGCGGCCGCAACGAAGCCGAAGACGAGATCGCCCGGCTCGGCCGTGCCGCCGAAGGCCCGCGCCTGCAGCCACAGGTACACGGGGCGCGCCTCGAGGATCACCACGCCGCCGATCACCCCGACGGCCGTCATCATGTAGAGCAGCCCGCCGAACGAGGTGGGGATCTGCGCGGCGTTCTCGGTCTCGAACTGCGGGAAGAGCGTGCCGAAGCCCACCGCGAGGCCGGCGAGCGCGAAGGTCATCAGCGTGATCGTGCCGACCGACACGAAGAACATGAACGGCGTCACCTGCAGCAGCCAGTCGGTGACGGCGACGATGCCGATCGCGAGCAGCAGCAGCGGCGCGGTGCCCACCCAGAACTTGGCCCAGAGCAGGGCGCGCATCTCCATCGGGCTCGAGCGCAGCAGCCAGAGCGTGCGCCCCTCGAGCGAGACGCCCGGAAACAGGAAGCGCGCCGCGATCGACGCCAGCACGAAGCCGGCGAGCACCAGGTTCAGGAAGGGGACGATGTTCCGCAGGAAGAACGTCACCCCTTCGCCCGTCAGCGGCAGGAACTTGATGTTGAAGACGTACACCACGACCAGCACGCCGAGCAGGATCAGCTGCGACCACTGCGTCGAGTCGCGGAAGAAGAGCCGCAGCTCCTTGAGCAGCAGTTCGCGCCGCAGCACGCCGAACGGTCGCAGGACCGTGCGGCCGAAGGTGCCGAAGGCACCCGCCTTCGCCCACTTCTGCGCCCCTTCCTGCGCCTTGGTGAACCCCGTGAAGTAGAGCCGTCGGTGGACGAGCGCCCCCAGCACGACGGCGGCGGCCCCGGTCGTCCACAGCAGGTAGATCGGCAGGACGTCGAGCGTGTCGGTGAGGAAGCCCATCACGCCCTTCTGCAGCCACTCGCTCGGCAGCAGCGGCGAGGTGGGGGTGCGGAGCACCGCCACGAAGTCGAGCAGCGAGCGGAACCCCTCGGGGCGCGCGAGCTTCTCCGGGCGGAGCAGGCGGAACAGCACGACCACGCCCCCCGCCGCGAGCACCGCGATCACGCTCAGGATGTCGCGCGTGCGCCGGGCGGGGAAGATGTTCACCAGCAGCAGCGTCGTTCCGCTGCCGACCACCGCCGGGATCACGAGGAACGGCACGAAGAGGAGCACCGTCAGCACGGGGAAGAACAGCCCCCCGTCGTACGCGAGCCCGTAGGCCGCGAACATCGGCACCGCCATCAGCACGACCATCCAGCTCGAGGCCACCACCGTCTCGAGGAGCTTCGCGCCGTAGAGCTTGAGCCAGTCGAGCGGGGCGGCGACGAGCATGTCGAGGTCCTTCGCGAGGAAGAACCCGGACAGCGCGGTGATCACGTTCGACAGCAACAGGATCGACACGAACGACAGCAGCACCAGCCCCAGCAGCTTGCCCGCCAGGAAGGGCCCGATCTCCTCGACCCCCCGGAAATACGTCAGCAGCCGGTAGAGCACGCCGAAGATGAAGGCCCAGAAGAGCGCGCCGAACGTGACGAGCACGCCGATCCGCGCCCCCGCGCCGCGTTCCTTCGAGGCGGCGCGCGCGCGCGCCGTGAGGATCTTCGGGCTCACCAGGTGCAGCAGCGACGGGTCGGGCAGCGCGGCCGCCATGGCCGGGTCGAGCGGGATCCCGCGCGCCGGCGTCAGCACGCTCTCCGGGCGGACGTCGAGCTGCGACGGACGCAGGCCCTCAGACATTCAGCACGTCCACCAGTTCGCGGGCCGCGTTCTCGCCGGTCATCCTGAGGAAGATCTGCTCGAGCGAGCCGCCCTCCGCCGCGCCGGCGCGCAGGTCCTGCATCGTCCCGCACGCGGCGATCACCCCGCCCGCGATGATCCCGATCCGGTCGCACATCGCCTCGGCCACCTCGAGCGTGTGCGTGGACATCATGATCGTGTGGCCGCGGTTGACGTACTCGCGGAAGAGCTCGCGCAGGATCTTCATCGACTTCGGGTCGAGCCCGACGTGCGGCTCGTCCACCACGATCACCTCGGGCCGGTGGATGAACGCGCTGGCGATGATGAGCTTCTGCCGCATGCCGTGGCTGTAGCTCTCGACCAGCTCGTCCCGCCACTCGTCGAGGTCGAAGAGGGCGAGCAGCTCGCGCCCCCGGTGCTCCACCTGCGGGCCGTCCTGCCCGTAGAGGCCGGCGACGAACCGCAGGAATTCGGACCCGGTGAGCTTCTCGTAGATGAACGGCCGGTCCGGGATGAAGCCGAGCTTCGCCTTGGCCGTCCGGGGGTCGGCGTGCAGGTCGGTGCCGCCGATCCGCACGCTCCCGCTCGTGGGCTGCAGGATGCCGGCGATCAGCCGCAGCGTCGTCGTCTTGCCGGCGCCGTTCGGGCCGAGGAAGCCGAACAGCTCCCCCCGCGGCACGGTGAGGTCGATCGCGTTGACGGCCGTGAAGTCACCGTAGCGCTTGGTCAACTGGCGGAGTTCGATCATCGCGACGCAGGGGAGGAGGAAACCGGCACCGACTCGAGCACGTCCACGCCGATCGTGCCGATGAGCCGGACGAGCAGCGCCTGCCGCGCGAGCCCGCCCGTCGTGAACCGCAGGTGCGCAGCGTCGGCGGGGAACTGGCCGAACGTCGGGTCCACCGCGACCCACCGTCCGAGCCACACCTCGGGCCAGGCATGGTAGAAGAAGCGGCCGTTCACGTACGCGAGCCCCGCAGCCGCCCGGGCCGGGATCCCCGCCGAGCGGGCCAGCCCGAGGAAGAGCTGCGTGTGCTCGTTGCAGTCGCCGGCCTTCGTGCGCAGCACCGTCAGGGCATCCGGGATGCCGACGACGTAGCGCTTCGCGACGGTGCGGTGCACCCACTGCACGAGCCGCTCGGTCGCGACGCGCGGGTCGCGCTCGTCGCCGATGATCGCGGCCGCCTGCTCGACGAGCGCGCGGTCCCCGGCCTGCAGCAGCGGCTCCGGGCCCAGCGTCGAGCGGAAGCGCTGCCGGAGCGCGCCGCCGTCCGGTCGCCGCTCGTAGCCGGCGACGAGGTCGGACGCCGCCTCGCGCACGATCGTCAGGGTGTCGCCGGCGAGCGCCTGACGCCCGCCGTCGAGGTCGAAGTCCTCGAGCGCGACGTTGCGCAGTCGCACGCGCAGCCTGTCCCGCGGGGCGTCCCAGGTCACGCCGGCCGAGACGGCCGTCGTCTCGAGGACGTCGCGGCGGGGGGCCCCGGGGGCGTCGCCGCCCGCGACGGCGCGCCGCAGGCGCCAGTTCTCGAAGGCGACCTCGTATGCCGTCCGGCGCAGGACGAGCCCGCCGGGCTGGCGGGCCTCGACCAGGCGGCCGCGTTCGTCCACCCAGCCGCCCAGCCGGTCGGCGTCGCCCGGCTCGCCGGAGCCGAGGCGCCACGCCCGGACCGTGTCCTGATGCGCGACGACCCACCGGCCGGCTGTCGAGTCGAATCGCGCCGAATCGCTCACGGTGAAGAGCGACTCCGCCCGGATCACCATCGTGATCGAGCGGCTCGCCATGGTGGACGGGTCGAACATCGGCACCGTCGCGCGGCGGCCCACCTTGGGCTCCCCGCCCAAGGTCACCGCGAGGGGCACCAGCGTCGGCAGCAGGATCGGCCCGCGCACCGCGAGCCGCTGCGGGGACGGGTCGTTGCTCGGGCCGGTGACGGTGTAGCGGACGGCCGAGTCGCCCTCGGCCGCTCCCACGATGCGGATCGGGGCGCTGTCCGCGCTGACCGTGACGTCGAAGTCGCTGAGCGCGAAGGCCCGCGTGAGCCGCACACGCGAGGCGGCGACGATGCGATGCGCCTCGCCCGCCACCGAGACGTCCGCAGCCATCTCGTCGCGCACCAGGAAGGCACGGCGCGTCGTGTCGATGGACGACGACGCGTAGCCCACGACCTCGCCCCCCTGCTCGACGACGTAGTAGAACGTCTCGGGCTGCACCCGCAACGCGAGTTCCGCGAAGCGTTCGGTCTGCCCCTTGAAGAGCTCGCGCCGAGCGAGGGCTCCGAGCCCGCCTGCCCACGCCAGCAGGATCAGCGCGGCAACGACTCCGCGACGACTCACCGGGGCGCCGCTCAGGTTGTCGCGAGGGCCGTCTCGCGGACGAGCCACTCGAGGTACGGCGCGTTGCCGGCCCGCACCGGCAGCGCGAGCAGTTCCGGCACCTTGTACGGGTGCAGTTCGTCGAACGCCGCCTGCAGGTCCGCCAGGCGCGGCGACTGCGTCTTGAGCAGCACCACCACCTCCTGTTCGTCGGCGAGCCGGTCGTCCCAGCGGTAGAGCGATCGCGCGCCGGGCAGCATCGTCCCACAGGCGATCAGCCGGCGGTCGAGCAGCGCGCGGACGAGGGTCACGGCCTCGTCGGCGGACGAGAGCGTGGTCAGGACGATCAGGGCCTCGGCACCGGGCATCGCGGGGGTGGCGTGAGGGGGTGGGCGGACGACGCAAGCTAGCGTCGGCCGCGCCGGCGCTGCACTCCGGCCGACTTGAAGCCCGTCACGAAGCGGGCGAACTTACGGGGCTATGGCCGACGACACCGCCCACGGGGCTCTGGTCGTCCGCGGCGCCCGCGAGCACAACCTGCGGAACGTCGACGTGACGATCCCGCGCGACCGCCTGACCGTCATCACCGGGCTGTCGGGGAGCGGCAAGTCGTCGCTCGCCTTCGACACGATCTACGCCGAGGGGCAGCGGCGGTACGTCGAGTCGCTGTCGGCCTACGCGCGGCAGTTCCTCGGGCTCATGGAGAAGCCCGACGTGGACGCCATCGAGGGGCTCTCGCCGGCCATCTCGATCGAGCAGAAGAGCGCCGGCCACAACCCGCGCTCGACCGTCGGCACCGTCACCGAGATCTACGACTACCTGCGCCTGCTCTACGCCCGCGCCGGCACCCCGCACTGCGCCACCTGCGGGCGGCCGGTCGAGCGGATGAGCGCGGGGCAGATCGCCGACGTCGTGCTCTCGTGGCCGGCGGGGACGCGCCTCGAGGTGCTCGCCCCGATGGTCCGGGGCCGGAAGGGGGAGTTCCGCGACCTCTTCGAGCAGGTGCGCAAGCAGGGCTACGTGCGCGCCTACGTGGACGGCGCGCTCGTCGAGGTCGCCACGCCCCCCGCGCTCAACCGCCGCCAGAATCACGACGTGTCGGTCGTGGTGGACCGGCTCGCCGTCCGGCGCGAGGACCGCGGACGCCTCACCGACTCGCTCGAGACCGCGCTCAAGCTGGCCGACGGCGTCGTCGAGGTCGTGCGGCACGACGGCGCGACCCCCGAACGCCGGCTGTTCTCCGAGCGCTTCGGCTGCGCCGCCTGCGGCACCTCGATGCCCGAGCTCGAGCCGCGGCACTTCTCGTTCAATTCGCCCTTCGGCGCGTGCCCGGCGTGCAGCGGCCTCGGGGTGCGGAAGGAGGTGAGCCCGCAGCTCATCCTCGGCGATCCGTCGATCTCGATCCTCGAGGGCGTCATCCTGCCCTGGGGCGAGCCGGACGGCTACCTGCGGCGCGTGATCCTCCCCGGGCTCGCCAAGGCGCTCAAGTTCGAGCTCAACGTCGGGTGGGGAACGCTGCCGGCGAAGGTGCAGGAGGCGCTGCTGCACGGCCTGCCGACGAAGAAGGGCGAGGCCACGACGTGGGAGGGGATCCTCCGCAACGTCCAGCGGCGCTACGAGGAGACCGAGAGCGACGCGGTGCGCCTCGATCTCGACCAGTACATGGTCGCCGCGCCCTGCCAGACGTGCAGCGGCCGGCGGCTGAAGCCCGAGTCGCTCGCGGTCACGATCCACGGCCTCGACATCGGCACGCTCACCGAGAAGTCCGTCGCCGACGCGCTCGCCTTCGCCGAGTCCATCCCGGTCCGCTGCGACGGGCGCCCGGGCCTCGACCCCGAGATCGCCGCCCCGATCCTCAAGGAGGTGCGCGAGCGGCTCCGCTTCCTCGTGGACGTCGGGCTCGACTACCTGACCATGAACCGCTCGGCCGAGTCGCTCTCCGGGGGCGAGGCGCAGCGCATCCGGCTGGCGACGCAGATCGGCTCCGGGCTCGTCGGCGTGCTCTACATCCTCGACGAGCCGAGCATCGGGCTGCACCAGCGCGACAACGACCGGCTCCTCGCGACGCTCCGGCGCCTGCGCGACCTCGGCAACACGGTGATCGTCGTCGAGCACGACGAGGACACCATCCGCGCCGCCGACCACCTGATCGACCTCGGCCCCGGGGCGGGGAAGCACGGCGGGCAGATCGTCGCCGAGGGCACCGTGGCCGAGGTGCTCGCCAATCCGGCGTCGCTGACGGGTCGGTACCTCTCGGGCGCCAAGCGCATCGGGGTGCCCGCCACCCGCCGGCCGCGCGACCCGGCGCGCCTGCTGCGCATCGAGGGGGCGGCCGAGCACAACCTGCGGGGCCTCGACGTCGCCATCCCCCTCGGGCTCTTCGTGGCCGTGACGGGGGTGTCGGGCTCCGGCAAGTCCACCCTCGTCGAGGACATCCTGCACCGGTCGCTCGCACGCCACTTCTACCGCGCGCGCGTGCTGCCCGGCCGGCACCGCCGCGTCACCGGGATCGAGCACCTCGACAAGGTGATCGACGTGGACCAGACGCCGATCGGCCGCACGCCGCGCTCGAACCCCGCCACGTACACCGGGCTCTTCACGCCGATCCGCGAGCTCTTCGCCGAGATGCCCGAGGCGAAGATCCGCGGCTACGGCCCGGGCCGCTTCTCGTTCAACGTGAAGGGCGGCCGCTGCGAGGCCTGCGAGGGCGACGGCCTCGTCAAGATCGAGATGCACTTCCTGCCGGACGTGTTCGTCCCCTGCGAGGTCTGCGGCGGCAAGCGCTTCAACCGCGAGACGCTCGAGGTGCGCTTCCGCGGCCTGAGCATCGCGGACGTGCTCGACCTGACCGTCGAGGACGGCTGCGGGTTCTTCGAGAACCAGCCCCGCATCGGGCAGAAGCTCGAGACGCTGCGCGACGTCGGGCTCGGCTACATCCACCTCGGACAGAGCGCGACGACCCTCTCGGGCGGCGAGGCGCAGCGCGTGAAGCTCGCGACCGAACTGTCGAAGCGCGACACGGGGCGCACCCTCTACATCCTCGACGAGCCCACCACCGGGCTCCACTTCGAGGACGTGCGGCTGCTGCTCGACGTGCTGCACCGCCTGGTGGATCGCGGCAACACCGTGCTCGTCATCGAGCACAACCTCGACGTCATCAAGACCGCCGACTGGATCGTGGACCTGGGCCCCGAGGGCGGCACGCGCGGCGGGTCGCTCGTGGCGCAGGGAACCCCCGAAGAGGTCGTGCGGATCGCGGCGTCGCACACCGGGCGCTACCTGGCGCCGCTGCTCCGGCGGTAGCGCCCTTACCCGCGCGCCCCGCGCGCGGTACCGTGCCGCAGCGCCCGCCACGGTGGCGGCCCGCGCCGACCGCAACCCCACCTCCCCGTGCGTCGCCTCCTCGCCTTCGCGCTCCTCTCGACCGTCCTCGCCGCTCCCGCGCGCGCCCAACCCGTCATGGGTGACATGCACGCGGCCGTCAACGACGTCCAGAAGAAGATCATCGACCTCGCGCGGGCCATCCCGGAGACCGCCTACGGTTGGCGGCCCGGCACGGGTGTCCGCTCGGTGGGCGAGGTGCTGCAGCACGTCGCCGCCGACAACTACATCCTCCCGGTGTACCTCGGGAAGCCGGCGCCCCCGGCAACCGGCATCACGAAGGACTACAAGACCGCCGTCGCCTACGAGACCCGCAAGGCCGGCAAGGCCGCCGTCGTCGCCGACCTCGAAGCGTCGTTCAGGCACCTGCACGAGGGGATGGGGCTCGTCACCGACCAGAACCTCGGCGGCTCCATCGACTGGTTCGGCGAGCCCGCGACGCGGCACAAGGCGATCGTCTCGATGGTGACGCACCTGCACGAGCACCTCGGCCAGCTCATCGCCTACGCGCGGTCGAACGGCGTGAAGCCTCCCTGGTCGCGCTGATCATCGCCCGGGTGCGCCGGCGGTCCCGCCCGGGGACCGCCGCCGCTTAGCTTTCGCCCCATGGTCTCCCTGCTCGACATCATCGGCCCCGTCATGGTCGGGCCGTCGTCGTCCCACACC
>Ga0209972_10000124_pt1 | contig 70368 bp, 63 predicted proteins | sample NOAtaG_7_FD_187302 | JGI IMG/M metagenome (GOLD analysis project Ga0209972, IMG submission 187302) | Freshwater lake microbial communities from Lake Erie, under a cyanobacterial bloom - NOAA_Erie_Diel1S_2200h metaG (SPAdes) (version 2) | ecosystem: Environmental > Aquatic > Freshwater > Lake ... | reverse complement strand
GCTTTCCGAGCCGGAGGCGGGGTCCGACGTCGGGGCCCTCGCCACCCGGGCGCGGCGCGACGGCGACGCCTGGGTGCTCGACGGCGAGAAGACCTGGATCTCGAACGGCGGCATCGCCGACTTCTACTGCGTCTTCGCCCGCACCGACGCGGCCTCGCGCGGCGCGAAGGGGATCACGGCCTTCCTGGTGCCGGCCGACGCACCGGGGCTGCGCGTGGCCCGGCGCATCGCCGTGCTGGCGCCGCATCCGCTGGCGACGCTGGCCTTCGAAGGGTGCCGGATCCCCGACTCGCACCGCCTCGGAGAGGTCGGCGCGGGGTTCGCGCTCGCCATGCGCACGCTCGACATCTTCCGCACCTCGGTCGCGGCAGCGGCGCTCGGCTTCGCCGCCCGCGCCCTCGACGAGGCGCTCGGCCACGCGACCACCCGCGCGATGTTCGGCACGACGCTCGCCGCGCAGCCCCTCGCGCAGGCGACCCTTGGCGACATGGCCATGGAGTTCGACGCCGCCGCGTTGCTGACCGCGCGCGCCGCGTGGGTGCGGGACGTCGGCGGGGACCCGCGCGCGACGCGCGAGGCCGCGATGGCCAAGCTGGCCGCCACCGAGCTGGGCCAGCGCATCATTGACCGCGCGGTGCAGTTGCACGGGGGCCGGGGGGTCGAGGTGGGATCGGTCGTCGAGCGGCTGTACCGCGAGATCCGCGCCCTCCGCATCTACGAGGGCGCAAGCGAAGTGCAGCGCCTCATCATCGGACGCGAGGCCGTGCGCGCGGCCCGCCCTGCGACGGAGTGACGCCGATGCACCACCCGCCCGCCCCCGCGCTCCTCCCGAGCGCCTACGTAGACCCCTTCGCCCGCGATCACCTGCCCCCACCGGCGGAGTGGCCGGTCCTGGAGCTCGGGCCTCCGTTCGCGTATCCCGCGCGCGTGAACGCCGCCGAGGTGCTGCTCGACCGGGCGGTGGCCGAGGGACACGGCGACCGGGTGGCGATCATCAGCCCCGACGGCGCCGGCGGCTGGCGCGAGACGACCTACCGCGACCTGCAGCGGCGCGCCGACGCGTGGGCCCACGTGCTCGTGGCCGACGGCCTCCGGACCGGCCATCGGGTGCTGCTGCGCGGCTTCAACGGACCGGACCTCGCTGCGGCGTGGTTCGCGGTGCTCAAGGCCGGCGGCATCGCGGTGACCACGATGCCGATGCTGCGGGCGACGGAGCTGGCCGTCGTGATGCGCAAAGCACGCGTCAACGCGGCCTGGACGGACGCGCGGCTCGCGGGCGAGCTGGCCACGGCGGTGCGCGAGGTGGGCGACGTGGCGCTGCGCTGCTGGGGAGGCGACGCCGACGACGACCTGCACGCGCGCGCCGCGGCCTTCCCGGCGCCGTTCCCGGCCGTCGCCACGTCGCAGGACGACGTCTGCCTGATCGCCTTCACGTCCGGGACGACCGGCGTGCCCAAGGGCTGCCTGCACTTCCATCGCGACGTCATGGCGATGTGCGACGGCTTCTCGGCGCAGGTGCTGCGGCCGGGCCCCGACGACCGCTGCATCGGCACGCCGCCGCTCGCCTTCACCTTCGGGCTGGGCGGGCTGCTCTGCTTCCCGATGGCGGCCCGCGCCTCGACCGTGCTGCTCGAGAAGGCCACACCGGAATCCATGCTCGACGCGATCGCCGCGACGCGCGCGACGATCAGCTTCACCGCTCCGACGTTCTACCGCCACATGGCGCTCGCCCAGCAGGCGCAGCCGGGGCGCTTCGACCCCTCGTCGCTGCGGCAGTGCGTCTCGGCGGGCGAGGCACTGCCCGACGCGACGCGTACCCTGTGGCGGCAGGTGACCGGCATCGAGCTGCTCGACGGGATCGGGGCGACGGAGATGATCCACATCTTCATCGCCGCCGCCGGCCCCGACGTGCGGCCCGGGGCCATCGGCAAGCCGGTGCCGGGTTACACCGTCGCGGTGCTCGACGAGCAGCTGCAGCCGCTGCCGACGGGCACCGTGGGACGCCTCGCCGTTCGCGGCCCCACCGGCTGCCGCTATCTGTCGGACGCGCGGCAGCGGCAGTACGTGCAGGACGGCTGGAACCTCACCGGCGACGCCGCCTCGATTGACGCGGACGGCTACGTCTGGTTCAAGTCGCGCACCGACGACCTCATCATCTCGAGCGGCTACAACATCGGGGCCCCCGAGGTGGAGGCCGCGGTCATGACGCATCCCGCCGTGGCCGAGTGCGCCGTGATCGGCGTGCCGGACGAGGAGCGGGGACAGGTCGTGAAGGCCGTCGTCGTGCTCAAGCCGGGGCATGCCGCGAGCGACGCCATGGCGCAGGAACTGCAGGCGCACGTGAAGGCGACGATCGCCCCCTACAAGTACCCGCGGCAGGTGGCGTTCGCCGATGCCCTGCCCAAGACCGACACCGGCAAGCTGCAGCGCTTCCGGCTGAAGGAGGGCGCATGACCGACCTGCGGACGTTCCGCACCGAGGCCCCGATCCGCTTCCAGCACTGCGATCCGGCGGGCATCGCGTTCTTCGCGCGCCTCGACGAACTGCTCAACGCCGCCTTCGAGGACTGGTGCGCGGCCGCTGGCATCCCGTTCGCCGACCTCATGGGCCGCGACCGGCGCGGCTTCCCGCTCGTGCACGCGACGCTCGACTACGTGGCGCCACTCCGGATGGGCGACCTCGCCAGCATCACGCTGCGCGTCGCGGACGTCGGGCGATCGTCGGTGACGTTCGACGTGACGATGGCGCGTGGCGAGACCCCCTGCGTACGCGGCCGGCACGTGCGCGTGATGACCTCGCTCGAGACGCACCGCGCCGTCGCGCTGCCGGCCGCGTTGCGCGCGACGCTCGACGCGGGGGCGGCGGCATGAGCGCCCCGCGCCCGCCGCATCGCGTGCTGGCCCCCGCCGGCTGGGCCCCACCCCGCGGCTACGCCAACGGCATCGCGGCCCGCGGCACGCAGGTGTTCATCGCTGGCCAGATCGGCTGGGACGCGTCCCAGCGGCTCGTGTCCCCCGACCTGGTGCCGCAGGTGGCGCAGGCGCTGCGCAATGCGCTCGACGTGCTCGCCGAAGCCGGGGGCGCGCCGGAGCATGTCGTGCGCATGACATGGTACCTGACCGACCTCGCGGCGTACCGTTCGGCCGGTCCCGCCCTCGGCGCGGCGTACCGCGCCGCGATGGGACGCCACTACCCCGCGATGAGCGCCGTGCAGGTGGCCGGCCTCGTCGAGCCGGGGGCGGTGGTCGAGATCGAGCTGACGGCGGTGATTCCCGACGAGCCGGCGCCGTGAGCCCCGTACGCGTCACCGGCGAGGCAGCGATCCGCCACGTGGTGCTCGACCATCCCGAGCGCCGCAACCAGCTCGATCACGCGACGATGCAGGCGCTGGCGGACGCTCTCGAGGCCGCCGACGCCGACCCTGCCGTGCGCTGCGTCGTCGTCGCCGGTCATGCGACCGTCTTCGCCGCCGGAGCGGACCTGCACGAGATGGCCGCGCTCGATGGTCCGGCACTCGCGGTCCATCCGCGCACGCGCGCGTGGCAGCGGATCTTCGCGATCGGGGTTCCGCTCGTCGCGGCGGTCGAGGGGCCTGCGCTCGGCGGCGGCTGCGAGCTCGTGCAGGCGTGCGACGTCGTCATCGCGGGGGCGGGCGCGACCTTCGGCCAGCCGGAGATCGGCGTGGGGTGGCTGCCCGGGGCCGGCGGCACCCAGCGGCTCCCCCGGTCGGTGGGCAAGGCGACGGCGATGCAGCTCGTGCTCACCGGGCAGCCCATGACGGCCGAGCGAGCGCTCGCCGCCGGTTTGGTGAGCGAGGTCGTTCCTGCCGGCGAAGCGCTCGCGCGGGCCACGGCGGTGGCCGAACGCATCGCGACGCTGGCACCGGGGGCGGTGCGCCGCGCGAAGGCGGCGGTGCTGGCGGCCTTCGAGACGCCGCTGGCGCAGGGGCTCGAGGTCGAGCGGGGCCACTTCCAGGCGCAGGCCTCGAGCGCCGAGCGGGCGGAGGGGATCGCGGCGTTCCTCGAACGCCGACGGGCGCGCTTCGACAGGTGAGGCGAAACGACGATCGGGGACGGCGTGTGCGCCGTCCCCGATCACCGCAGTACCCCCGAGAGGGCTCGAACCTCCGACCTAGCGTTTAGGAAACGCTTGCTCTATCCAGCTGAGCTACGGGGGCAGAAAACCAGCACGGAGCAATCTAGCCGCCCGAACGCTCAGGCGAAGCGTTCCCGCGCCAGCGCCAACTCTTCGGCGAGCGCCTCGTCCACCGGCTGAGCGGCGGCCGCCGCCAGCACCCCGCGCACCCGCGGCACGAGCTGCGGCGTGGCTTCGAAGACGGCGTCGGGGAGCGCCGCCACCACCAGCAGCAGCGTCCCGGGCCCGTGCGACCCGCCGCGCAGGGGACGCTCAGCCAGCCGCTCGAGCGCCAGCGAGGCCGTGTGCGGCAGCCCGCGCCCCCGCCCGACCAGGAGCAGCAGGTCGTCGTCGTCGAGCGCCCACATGGGGACACGGGCGATGCGGTGGAGCCAGGCGACGTCCCCCGAGGCGAACGGGCCGGCCCCCGCGCCGTTCGCGTCGCCCGACACCTCGGCGAGTGACCGGCCGAAGACGGGGTGATCGGCCAGCGCAGGTCGGCGTGCCATCGCTCCAACTTGCGGAAACGCTCGCGCGCTCGCCAGCGGACGTGCGCACCCGTAGGTTCCGCAGCCATGACGTCACGCCGTGCGCGTCCCATCGCCCCGGGCGGCCCCGTACCGGTCGGCGTCCTTGGCGCGGGCACCTGGTCCACCGCCGCGCACCTCCCCGGGTGGGCCCGGGATCCCCGCGTGCAGCTCGTCGCGATCGCCGATCCCGTCGGTGACCTGGCCGAGCGGGCCGCCGAACGCTTCGGCATTCCGCACTGGTCGCGCGACCATCGTGACGTGATCGGCCGCGACGACGTCGCCGTGATCGACGTCTGCACCCCCAGCGCGACGCACGCGACGCTGAGCGAGGCGGCGCTCGAGGCCGGTCACCACGTCCTCTGCGAGAAGCCCGTGGCCTACGACTTCCGCGAGACCGACCGGCTCGCCGCCATGGCCGAGGCGCAGGGCTCGAAGACGAAGCTCGGCTTCACCTTCCGCTACGCCCCTGCCATGCGGCAGTTGCGGCGGCTGGTGGACGAGGGCTGGGTCGGGACGCCCTTCATCTTCAACGGGTACGAGCAGAACTCGCAGTTCCTCGACCCGATGAACCCGTTGCGCCAGCAGGATCCGGACGCCGACCCGTCGGTGCTGCAGGTCGCGTCGCTCGAGGGCTACGGCGCGCCGATCATCGACATCGGCGCGTGGCTCGTGGGGGCGCCCTACGCCGAGGTCGTCGGGACGATGCGCAACTTCATTCCCGAGCGCATGGTACGGCAGACGGGACGCCTGCAGCGGATGAACATTGACGACGGCGACATCTTCCTCGCGGAGTTCGGCAACGGGGCGATCGGGTCCGTGCAGACGTCCTTCGTGACGGTGGGCAACTATCCCGGCATCGAGGCGCGGCTCTACGGCCGCGAGGGAGCGCTCATCTGCCGCCTGGTCGAGGAACGAGGCATCTGCGAACTCCTGCACGGGGCGCGCCCGGATGCCGTGGAGTTCTCGCCCGTGCCGGTGCCCGCCGACTGCTATCCCGCCGGTGGCACGCCCGCCGAATCGTGGCGCACGCTGTTCTACGCGAACCTCATCAAGGACTTTCTCGACGAGCTCACGGGCGTCGTCGAGAAGAACGAAGGCAACTTCCGCGACGGCGCGCGGGTGCAGGAGGTCATCAACGCCGTCGAGGCGTCCCACCGCCAGCGCCGTTGGGTCTCGCTGCCGCTGTGACCGATCACGCCCCTTCCGGCGCCGACGACATCGTGGGGACGTTCCTCGACACCTTCTGGCGCGCATGGCCCGTCACGGCGACGTTCGCCGGTGTCCATGGCCTGGATGCCTGCCTCCCCGACTGGTCGCCCGAGGGACTCGACGACGCGGCCGGCACCTGGGCGCGCCTCGCCGGGGCCGCGCGCAGTGCCCGCGGCGACGACGCCGTGCCCGCACTCTCGCTGCCGCTGCCGCGCTCACCGGAAGAGGCGGACCTCCTGTGCGCCGAGGCCAACGCGATCCTGCTGGCGGACGAGTGCGCGAGCCGGCATGGCCCGGGGACGAATCCCGTGTACGCGACGGGTGACGCCGTCTTCGGCCTGCTCGGGGTGCTCGCGCGACATGCCCACACCGACCCCGTCTCGGCGAGTGACGGCGCCGCCGATGCCGCCGCGCGGCTGCACGGCGTCCCCGAATTGCTCGACGGGGTGCGCCGGGCGATCGGCGGGCAGCCGGTGCCGGGCGCGTGGCGCGACCGGGCCCGGCGCGAGTTGGTCGCCGGCCGACGCATCCTGGGTGAGGGCATTCCACTTTGGGTGCGGCAGGCGAGGCCGGAGACCGAGTGGGCCGAGGCGCTGTACGAGGCGTGTGGCCCGGCACGTGCGGCGTTCCAGGCGATGGCCGAGTGGCTCGACGGTGACGTGCCCGCCGCGCATACGCGCACCACCGCGAGCGGCGTCGAGGCCCTCGAACGGCGCCTGCGGCTTGCGCATTGGGAGCCGAGGTCAACCGACCAATTGCTCGACGACGCACGGCGACGGCTGGCCGAGGCCTCCGCCGAGTGGCGCGCGATGGCCGCCGCGGCGCACCCCGGCGGTTGGCCGGGCGTCCTGCAGGCGCTCGCCGACGGCGCGCCGCACGCGGACGACTACCTGCCCCGTCTGCAGCGGCGGTGGGACGCGGACCGGGGCTTCGCCGCGCGGCACGACCTCGTGCGCTGGCCCGACGAACATCCCGTGCGCTTCGTCGAGACCGACCGGTGGGCGCGCCCGGGCAGCGCGTCGCTCTACTACCTCAACTACCGCTCGCCCGCGCCGTACGACCCGCGCGTGCCGCATCGCCACCAGGTCCCCTACCTGCCGGACGACGCCGACGCCCGGCAGGCCGTGCTGCGCGGGATGCACGGAGCGACGATCGCCCTGAACCACGTGATTCACCATGCCGGGCTGGGCCATCACGTGCAGAACTGGCACGCGGCCCGTGCGCGCACGCGCATCGGGCGGATGGCGGCCGTGGACGGGGCGTGCCGCATCGCCTTGCCGACCGGCGGCACGGTGGCCGAGGGGTGGGCCTGCTACGCGGTGGACCTCGTGGACGAGTTCGGCGGGCTCGAGCCGCTCGAGCGGGTGGTACAGCAGCACACGCGCGTCCGCATCCTGTGCCGCGCCGTTGCCGACCTGTCGCTGCACGCCGGCCTTTGGACCCACGCCGAGGCAGCCGGCTGCTTCGAGCGTGAGGCGGCGATGCCGCCCGACGCCGCCGAGGCGGAGGCGATCCGCACCGCGCTCTTCCCCGGGACGGCGATCATGTACTGGCTCGGCACCAGCGGCCTCCACGCCCTGCGCCGCGAGCTGGGGCCGCGCTATCCCTCGCTCCGCGCCTTCCACGATGCCTTCCTGTCGTACGGTGCCATCCCCGTGCCGATGATCGCCCACCTCATGCGCGGGGAGGTCGCGTGACGCGGGTCGCCCCGATGGCGGCGCGCGCCGCCGCGGCCGCGCTGATGCTGGCCGCCTGCGGCGGCACCGGCGAGCGCGCGCGGGACGCGGGGCCGTCGAACGCGCTGCTCGTGATCGGCTACGACCGCGAGCCGGACACCATGAACCGCTTCGCGACGCACATCCTCGAGGACATCCAGGGGTGCATCGTCGAGCCGCTGGTCGTCGCGGACGACTCGATGCGGCTCGTGCCGGTGCTCGCCCGCGAGGTGCCCACGCCGGCCAACGGCGGCGTGCGGCTGCGTGCCGACGGCGGCATGGACGTGACCTGGCGGCTGCGTCCGGGCATCCGCTGGCACGACGGCGTGCCGTTCACCGCGGCCGACCTCAAGTTCACCGTCGAGGCGATCAACGATCCGGCGTGGAATCCCGAGAGCACCGACGGCTTCGACCGCATCGCCTCGGTCGAGACGCCGGACTCGCTGACGGCCGTGCTGCACTACCGCGAGCGCTACGCTCCGTACGCGCTGCAGTTCGTCCGCGGGGCGCTGCCCCGCCACGTGCTGGCCGGCCAGGACCTCGACCGGCACGCCTACAACCGGAATCCCCTCGGGACAGGCCCGTACCGGCTCGCCGAATGGAAGACGGGCGAGTACATCCTGCTCGAGCGCGTCACCGACTACTGGCGCGGCACCCCGGCGATCGAGCGGCTGCAGTTCCGGTTCATCCCGAATGCCACCACCCGGGTCACCCAGCTCGCCGCCGGCGGGGTTCACCTGATCCCGTTCCTCCCGTGGGACCTGCATCGCGACGTGGCCCGTGTGCCCGGCGTCGAGGTGCGCCGCACGATGGGCAACGGATACGAGCACGTGTCCCTGAACCAGCGGCGCGTCCCCGCGTTCCGCGACGTGCGCGTCCGGCGCGCGCTCTGGCATGCGGTTGACCGCACGCTGCTCGTGCGCACGGTGCTCGACGGCCTCGCGCCGGTGGTGGACGGCGCCATCCAGCCGATGTCGTGGGCACACGCGGCCGACGTGACGGGCCCGTCCTTCGACCCCGCGGCCGCGGCGGCGCTGCTCGACAGCGCCGGGTGGCGGGATCGCGACGGCGACGGCATCCGCGACCGCGACGGGCAGCCGCTGGCCTTCACCCTCATGACGTCGGCGGGGTTCGTGACGCGCGAGCAGGTCGCGCAGGCGCTGCAGGCGCAATGGAAGGCCGTCGGCGTGGCCACGACGATCGACCTGGTGGATGGCACGGCGATCGCGTCGCGCTGGTTCGCGGGTGATTTCGACGCCTTCCTGCACTGGTGGCAGATGCCGGCCGACCCGGAGATCACGCTGTTCTTCGCCAAGGACCGGACGCCCCCGGCCGGACGGAACATCAACTACCTCGTGGACGACTCGCTCACGACGCTCCTCTACCGGAGCGACGCCGAGATCGACCAAGGGCGCCGTCGGGCCCTGCTCGTCGCCGCGCAGCGGCGCATCATGACGCTCGTCCCCGAGATCCCGCTCTACAACACGACGAAGCTCGACGTCGTGCCGGTTGGCCTTGGCGGCTTTCGCGGCAACCCCACGAACTCGGGGCCGTTCTGGAACGTGCACGAATGGCGCTTCGACCGCTGAACCGGCGCGGGGCGACCTGAGGTGTCCCTCGTCCTGCGGCGTATCGGCCACGCGCTCCCGCTGCTCGTCGCGGTGTCGGGCCTCGCCTTCGCGCTGATCCACGCAGCACCGGGCGGACCGCTCGAGCTCTATCTCTCGAACCCGAACGTCCGCCCCGAGGACATCGCGCGGCTCCGCAGTGCGCTGGGGCTCGACCGCCCGCTGCCCGAGCAGTACCTGCGGTGGCTGGCCGGCGTCGCGCGGGGTGAATGGGGCTACTCACTGATGGACGGGCGCCCCGTCCTGCAGCGCATCACCGAGCGGCTGCCGGCGACGCTCGAGCTGGTGCTCGCGGCGCTGGGGCTGTCGCTGGCGGCGGCCGTGCCTGCGGCCGTCGTGTCGGCGCGGGGGCGGCCGCGCTGGCTCGCCCGGGTCCTCCAGGGGGCGGCCGTCGCGGGGATCTCGCTCCCGGTCTTCTGGCTCGGCCTCGCGTTGCAGCTGGTGTTCGCGGTGTGGCTCGGCTGGTTGCCGGCGGCCGGCCGGGCCTCGCTCGGCGACGGGGGACTTGGCGATCGGCTCCAGCATCTCGTCCTGCCGGCCGTCGTGCTGGCGGCCGTGCACGCCGCCGCGTGGATACGGTACCTGCGCTCGTCGCTGGCCGACGTGCTCCCGCTCGCCTGTGTCCGCGCCGCGCGCGCGCGGGGCCTTTCGCCGCGCCGCGTGCTATGGGGCCACGCACTGCGCACGGCGTGGGGGCCGTTCGTGACCGTGGCGATGCTCGACGCGGCCCTGCTGCTGTCGGGGGCCGTGGTGACCGAGAGCGTCTTCGCGTGGCCCGGGCTCGGGACCCTCTTCACCGACGCGATCGCGCGCCGCGACTACCCGGTGCTCATGGCGTTCCTCATGCTCGCGGCCGCGGTCGTGGTCGTGGCGAACCTGCTGGCCGACCTCGTGCAGGCGCGGCTCGATCCGCGCAGCCGATGACGGCGCCCGTGCGGTGGCGCGCGACGCCGTGGTGGCCGGTGGGCATGCTGGCGCTGGTCGGCCTGGCGGCGGCCGCGGCGCCGCTGCTGGCGCCGTACGCGCCGGACGCGATCGACCTCGCCGCGCGGCGCACCCCGCCGTCCATGGCGCACTGGATGGGGACCGACGACCTCGGTCGCGACCTGCTGTCGCGCTTGCTGTACGGCGCCCGCCTCTCGCTGGCGATCGGGGGGCTTGCCGCAGCGCTGTCGGGCGGGATCGGCGTGACGGTGGGGGCGGTCGCCGGCTGGCGGCGCGGCTGGCTCGACGACCTGCTCATGCGCGCCACCGACACGATGCTCGTGGTGCCGCGGCTGCCCCTGCTCATGATCGCGGCGGCGATCCTGTCGCCGTCGCTCGCCGGCCTCGTGGCCCTCGTCGGGGCCGTGGGATGGATGGAGCCTGCACGTGTCGTCCGCGGCGAGGTGCGCCGGCTCGCCGGCTGGCCGTTCGTGGAATCGGCGCACGCGATCGGCCTCGCGCCGTGGCGCGTGCTGGTGCGACACGTCCTGCCCAATGCCGCCCCCGCGATGGCGGTCGCCGTCACGCTCGCCGTCGCGCGGGCGATCCTGCTCGAGAGCGCGCTCTCCTACTTCGGCGTGGGCGTACGGCCGCCGACGGCGTCGTGGGGGACGATGCTGCTGCAGGCGCAGACCGCGATCACGCGCGAGCCGTGGCTCGCGCTTGGGCCGGGCGCCGCCATCTTCGGCACCGTCCTCTGCGTCAACCTGGTAGGCGACCGGCTCGCGGGCGGCAGCCCGCCGGCGGAATGATCCGCCGGGCTGCCGGCGTCAGTGCCGCGCGAAGACGCTCGTGGCGCCGCCCTTCGCCCACGCCATGACCGAGTACGGCACCTTGGGATCGCCTTCGCGGTACATCCCCGGGGACGACTGGGGCATCCCCGGTGCCGCGAGCCCCAGCACCGCGGGCTTCTTTGCGAGGAGCGCGCGGATGTCCTCCGCCGGCACGTGTCCCTCGACGACATAGCCGCCGACCATCGCCGTGTGGCACGACCACAGGGGCTGCGGCACCGCCATCGCGAACTTGGTCTGCGTCATCGCCTCGTCCGACTGGTCGAACACCTTCGGCGCGAAGCCGTTCTTCGCGAGATAGGTGATCCAGTCCTTGCAGCAGCCGCACGTCGGCGCCTTGTACACGGTGATCGGCGTGGGCGCCGCGAGCGCGGCCAGATCGCGGGCCACGACGGCGGCGGCCCCCACGGCGAGAAAACGGCGACGGGTGAGCATCACGGCACCACCTCCACGGATCGGCGGGTGAGATCCTTCAACTGCACATCGAGTTCGGCGAAGCGCGCATAGGCGTCGCGCCCCGGCCGCTGGTCGGCCTGCGTGAGCATGCCGTACAGGTATTGAATCTGTGCGATGAGCATCGGCTGCTGGTAGCGGCCGGGGGCGGTTTCGAGCGCCGCCAGCAGCGCCTCCACCCGCGCGACGGCTGCGGTGTCGCCCGCCGTGCGCAGCGCCTCACGCCTCGCCTTGAGCTTGCCGGCGAGGACGCGCGCGGCCCCCAGCTGGTCGCGCACCTGCAGGGTGAGCCCGGTCTGCGCGTTGATGTCGGACGCGGTGACCCCCGTCGGCGCCAGCCGCGGGTCGGCCAGGACCACGAGCGGCTGCTCGACCGCGACGTCGTCAGCCGTCAGCCGGAGGGTGTAGGAGCCCGGCCGCACCATCGGACCGCCGCGCTCGTCGGCGACGCCGGAGTCGCCCAGCGCCCCCGGATGGGTGAGGTCCCACCTGATGCGGTGCACGCCGGCCGCTGCCGGCAGCCGCACCGCGCCCGGACGCGGCGCCGGGGCGCGGCGCATCGTCGGGTCTTCGACGGCGGCGGGCCCGCCGGGCGTCCCGCCCTCGAACCGCCGCACGAGGCCGCCCGTGGCGTCCCGCACCTCGAGCGCGAGCTGCGCGGCGGGGGCTCGCAAGGCGTAGGTGATCGTGGCACCCGCCGGGGGCATCTGCGGGTAGTGCGGTTCGTCGGGATACCGGTCGTACCGGAAGCGCACGGCCGGTCGCGGCCGGAACAGGGTCGCCGGCGCGGTCAGGGCCGCGTCACTGAGCGCGCGGAGCGGCGTGATGTCGTCGAGGATCCAGTGCCCGCGCCCCTGCGTCGAGATCACGAGGTCGCCGCGATGCACGACGAGATCCGTCACCGGCACCACCGGCAGGTTCAACCGGAACGGCTTCCACGACGCGCCGTGGTCGAACGAGACGAAGAATCCGAACTCGGTGCCCGCGTACAGCAGGCCCGGCCGCTCCGGATCCTCGCGGACCACGCGGGTCGGATGGTCGCCCGGAATGCCGCGCGTGATGCGCGTCCACGTCGCGCCGAAGTCGTCGGTGCGGTACAGGTACGGCGTGAAGTCGCCGAGCAGATGGCGCAGCACCGCCACGTAGGCGCGGCCGGCCGCGTGCGGCGACGGCGCGATGGCCTGCACGCGCCCGCCGGCCGGCAGGTCGGGCGGCGTGACCTTGCGCCACGTGCGGCCACCGTCACGCGTGACGTGGATCGGGCCGTCGTTCGCCCCGGCCCACAGCACCCCTGCCTGCACCGGCGATTCCGCCACGGCGTAGAGCGTCGAGTAGAACTCCTCGCCCGTGATGTCGCGCGTGATCGGCCGGCCGCTGATCCCCTGCTTCTCGGGATCGAAGGCCGTCAGGTCGGGTGAGATGCGCTCCCACGTCTTCCCCTCGTCACGCGTGCGGTGCACGGCCTGCGACGCGTGGTAGATCGTGCGCGGGTCATGCGGCGACACCACGAGGGGGCTCACGCGCTGGAAGCGCTCCTTGAGGTCCTTGGGGTCGTGACCGTACATGAACTGTGCGCCGACCCAGTAGTGCTGCTCCTGCCCCGTGCGGCGGTTGAACCGCGAGAACTGGCCCTTGCACGCGGCATAAACGACGTCCGGGTCGAGCCGGCTCGGCACCGCCGGCCCGGTCTCGCAGCCGCCGACCGGTTGCCACTGCATCATCGGGTCGTCCGGCAGGCTCGCCGTCAGGGGCAGCGACGGCACGACGTGCGTCTGCCCCTGATCCTGCTGCGCGCCATAGACGCGATACGGATACTGGTCGTCCACGGCGACCTGGTAGATCTCCGCCGTCGGCTGGTTGTACTGCGTCGTCCACGTGTCACCGCCGTTGAGCGTGACGTTGGCGCCGCCGTCGTTCGACTGCACCATGATCCGCGGATCGGACGGATTGATCCACATGTCGTGGTTGTCGCCGTGCGGGGTCGGGCGCAGGCGGAACGTCTTCCCGCCGTCCGTGCTGCGGAAGAACCCCTCGTTGTTCACGTACACGACGTCGGCATTGGTCGGGTCGGCATCCACGTTCGTGTAGTAGAACGGGCGGTTCAGCAGCGCGACCGTCGTGTTGACGAGTGTCCAGGTCGCGCCGGCATCGTCGCTGCGCCACAGGCCCTGCCCGGGCTTCGCCTCGAGCAGCAGGTACACGCGGTTCGGGTTCGCGGGGGAGACCGCGAGGTCGCCCTTCCCCCACAGGCCCGTCGGCAGCCCGCCGCCGAGCTTCGACCAGGTGAGGCCGCCGTCGGTGCTCTTGAAGACGCCCCCTTCTGCGGCACCCGAGATGATCGCCCACGGCTTGCGCTCGCCGCGCCACAGGACGGCGTAGATGGTGTTCGGATCGTCGGGCTTGAGCTCCAGGTCCACCGCCCCGGTGGAGTCGCTCGCGAAGAGCGTCTTCGACCAGGTCCGGCCGCCATCCGTCGTGCGATACACGCCTCGGGCAGACGTCGGCTTGAAGGGATCGCCCATCGCGGCGACCCACACCAGATCGGGATTCATCGGGTGCACCACCACCGCACCGATCTGCCCGACGTCGGCCAACCCCGCTGGCGACCACGTCGCGCCGGCATCGCGGCTCCGGTACACGCCGCAGCCGATCGAGACGTTCGACCGGATGCCGTCGCTCCCCGTCCCCGCCCAGACCGTGCGCGGATCGCTGTCGGCCACGTCGAGCGATCCCATCGAGGCGCAGGCGAAGAATGCGTCGGAGACATTGCGCCACGTCTGCCCCGCATCGGTCGTCTTCCAGACCCCGCCACCGGTCGAGCCGAAGTAGAAGGTGAACGGCTCCTGCCGCACGCCGGTGACCGTCGTGACACGCCCGCCGCGCACGGGGCCGATGTGCCGCCAGCGCATCGCCGCCCGAAGGTCGCGTTCGCCGATCGCCACGTCGGACGCCGGCACCGGCGCGGGCGCTGCCGCCGTAGCCTTCGCCGTCGCCGGCTTCGTACGCGCCGGCGGCTGGGCGGTGGCGGGCGCCAGCGCGACGAGGGCCAGCAGGACACCCGGCAGCGCCGGACGGGAGAGGGCTCGAGAGCGCGTCATGAACAGGAAGGCAGGTGGACGTTCGTGAGCAAGGCGAACTGGCCGCAACGGCAGGCGACTTGCCGGGCGACGACTAGCCATCGGCGCGCTCGAAGACGTTGAGCGCACTCCGGCGATCCGACCGCACCCAGCAATGCATGCCGATGGGCGACAGGCCCGCAGCACGGAAAGCGCGGCGCCACGTCGCCGGAGGCCGCCAGTGCCAGCCCTCGAAGTCGCCTTCCATCTCGTCCGCCGACGTATAGGCCGGCAGGTAGGCGACGCCGTCCCCCAGATGCCCGGCCAGTTCCGCGAGTCCCGGGGTGAGGTCCGCCGTGGCGACGTACTGCAGGACGTCGGCGCAGATGACGAGGTCGAACCGCCCGCGCACGCCGGCGGCGCGCAGGCCACCGAACGCCCCGAGCCGCAGGTTGCGCCGCCGCCCGAACCGGCGGACCGCGTATTCGCTCGGATCCAGCCCGACGTAGCGCAGCCCGGGGCGACGACGACCGAGCCACGCGCCCCACGTCCCTTCCCCGCAGCCGACGTCGAGCACGCTCCGGATCGGGCGGTCGAGCACGACCTCGGCGACCGCGAGGGCCAGCGCCGCGCGCCGTGCCGTGAGGTCCGGCGTGATCACGCGCGTGCCACCGCGTCGGTACCAGCGGTCGTAGTAGGCCCGGTCGTAGCGCTTCACCGCGCGAAACGTATCGCCCGGACTCGCCGCGGGAGAGCGACCGGCCGCGGGCACCGACGGTTCACGGGCCGCCGGCGGCGCCTGATCCGTCGCGCTCCGACGCGTGGCGGCGCAGTTCCGCCAGCAGCCAGACCTCCGCCTCGGCGTCCGATCGAAAGGCGGCGACCGCCATGGCGGCCGCTTCGGCGAACGATGCGATCATCCGCGCGACCCCGAATTGGAGGGGCGTCTCCGCGAGCATCGCGACCGGCCCCGTCAGGACGTGCCGCAGCTGTGCGAGCTGCTCGGCCAGTTGCTGCGCCTCGTGCTGCCGCGGCGCGTACGGCGAGCCGCGGAGGTCGAACACCACGGCGTGCGACGGTCCGTCGGCCAGGGCCGCGCCGGCGGCCGCAATCGCCGCCGCGAAATCCTGCGTGGTGGTCGCCCCGTTGAGCGCGACACGCAGCCGGCGCGCCTTCGGCTCACGCTCGATGCGGATGTTCGGCAGGGCGTCGTTGGGGCCGGAGCGGTAGTGCATGCCCGAAATCTGTCATCTGCAGGCGCCCGGTGGGTCCCCCCGACCGGCGCCAGCCCTGCTACGGAGCCCCCTCGCGGTCGGCCGACAACGGCCCGGCAAGGGCACAGCCCCGGTAGGCGACGTCACCCCACCGTACGGTCGCGGTCGAGGGATACTCCCGGTCGGACATGCCGTCCCGACATGCCCCGGTCGTGACGACCAGTTCCAGCAGCGGCGCGCTCGCCGCTGGGCGGGAGCGCCAGACGCGCCCCACGACGGCGGTGCTGTCGCGCGGGTCGGCCCCCCGCGGGACCACCGGGGACGGCGGGACGGGCGGCACGACGACGTCCGGGACGCCCGGCCGCTTGAGCGTGATCGCGTGGGTGGCCACCTCGACGCGCCAGGACGGCTCGGTGCCGACGGCGGTCCAGAGCACGGTGCGCGGTCGCGCGGCGCGTCGGCAGCTCACGACCGCCACCAGCAGGAGTCCCGACGCCGCGACCCATCGGACGCCGCGGAACCGCCGGCACGCGCGCGCGGCGCGACGATCACGCATAGCGGACCAGCGCCTCGACGCGACGCCCGGCCAGCCGCTCGCGCCCCGCGAGGAAGTCGAGCGACATGAGCATGGACAGGCCCACCACCGTCGCCCCGAGCGACTCCATCAGGCGACAGGCCGCTTCGGCCGTACCCCCGGTCGCGAGGACGTCGTCCACCACCAGCACGCGGGCGCCGGGCCCCACTGCGTCCTCGTGCGCCTCGACGACGTCCTCGCCGTACTCGAGCGCGTAGGCCTGCTGGCGGGTGCGCCACGGCAGCTTGCCCCGCTTGCGGAGCGGTACGAACCCCGCCCCCAGGGCGATCGCGACCGGCGCACCGAAGACGAATCCGCGGCTCTCGGGTGCCGCGACGTGCGTGACGCGCTGCCCCCGCCAGGGTGCGGCCATGGACTCGACGGACAGCGCGAGCAGCCCCGCGTCCCCCAGGAGCGGGGTGATGTCCTTGAAGACGATGCCGGGGCTCGGGAAGTCCGGGATATCGCGAATCCGGGCGCGGATCGCCGCACGCAGATCAGGGCGCATGCACGGGCCTCAGCGGACGTCGAACGGAAACGGGAACTCGTCGGCGGGCTCGGTCGGGGCCACGGTCAAGGCCGTGATCGCAGCGTGCGGCGGCCCGGCTTCCACGGCCCGCGTGAGCGCCTCGACCGCCTCGTCGGGCCCCTCGCACAGCACCTCGACGCGCCCGTCGGGACGGTTGCGCACCCAGCCCGCCAGGCCGAGCGCCCGGGCGGTGCGCACCACGAAGGCGCGGAAGCCCACGCCCTGCACGAGCCCGTCAATGATCAGGCGACGGCGCAGCGGCTCGGCCGGCCTCAACTCGCCCACCCGGCCGCGCCGATGAGGGGGACGAACCGCACCGCCCCGAGGTCCTCGGTCACGGTCTCGGCACCGCGCCGCGTGACGCAGAGCAGCTGCTGTTCCTCGCGATCCCCGACGGGAACGACGAGACGCCCCCCCTCCGCCAGTTGCGCGACGAGCGGCGCAGGCACGTCGGGGGCCCCCGCCCCGACGATGATCGCGTCGAACGGAGCGTACTGTGACCAGCCGAGCGTGCCGTCGCCCTGCAGGAAGCTGACGTTCGTCACCCCGCACCGCGCGAGCGCTTCGCGGGCCGAGGGCAGCAGGCCCCCGACGCGCTCGACGGAGAAGACCTGCGCGGCGAGGTGCGCGAGGAGGGCGGTCTGATAGCCCGAGCCGGTCCCGATCTCGAGGACCTTCCCGCGCCCCGTCAGGCACGCCGCCTCGAGCGAGCGCGCGTGGATGAAGGGCTGCGAGATGGTCTGTCCGCTTCCGATCGGCAGCGGGGCGTCCTCGTACGCCCGGTGCACGACGCCGGTCGGCACGAAGAGGTGCCGCGGCACCTCGTCCACGGCCCGCAGCACGGCGAGGTCGCGGATGCCCTTCTCCTGCAGCACCTCGACGAGCCGCCGGCGTGCGCCGCGGTACTCGGTGCCGCCAGATGAGGCCCCCGTCACGGCAGGGCCGGGGCGCGCCACCACGTACCGGCGTCGGTGATGAGCTCGCGGTGCGTGAGGTCGAGATGCAGCGGGGTCACCGACACGAAGCCGTCGCGCACCGCCTGGAAGTCGCTGTCCGCCGGCCCCGTCCACGTCGCCGATCCGCCGCCGATCCAGTACACGGTGCGGCCCCACGGGTCGGTCATCGGCTTGAGCGAGCCGCTGTAGTACCGCTGCCCGAGCCGGGTGAGCCGCACGCCCTGCACGTGCGGCCCGATCAGCGGCGGCAGGTTCACGTTGAGCAGGGTGTTCCCGGGCCACGACAACTGCGTGAGGTGGCGGATGAGGGTCGTCAGCAGCGGGATCTGCGCCTCGAGCAGCGAGGCGTCCGCCCGCAGCTCGCCCCCGGCGAACGAGAAGGCGATCGACGGGATGCCGAGCGCGAGCCCCTCCATCGCCGCAGCCACGGTGCCGGAGTACAGGACGTCCTCCCCCATGTTCTGGCCGTGGTTCACGCCCGACAGGACGAAGTCGGGCCGCTCGGGCAGCAGTGCCTCGACGGCGACCATCACGCAGTCGGTCGGGGTGCCGTCCACCTGCCAGCGGCGCTCGCCGCGGCGCATCGGGCGGATGGGGTGGTGGAGCGTGAGCGAGTGGGACATCGCGCTCTGCTCGCGATCGGGGGCCACGACCCACGTCTCGCCCAGCGGGGCGGCGGCGCGCTCGAGGCATTCGAGGCCGTGGGCAAGGATGCCATCGTCGTTCGAGAGCAGGAATCGCACTCAGCCGTCCTGGGGAGCGTTGGGGGAATCATCGTCGGGATCGTCGGGGACGTCGCGTCCCGCCAGCAGGTCCAGCACGGCGCCGAGCTCGCCCTCGAGGTCGCGCGCGACGGCCGCGTCGAGCGCGGCCCGCGCCGCGCGGCGGAGCGTGCCGTCCCGGCGACGCCCCTCGACCTGCGCGCGCGCGCCGTCGATCGTGTACTTCTCCACGTACAGCAGGTGCTTCACCAGCTGGATCAGCTCGACGTCCTTGCGCTGATAGACCCGGTTGCCGCTGCGGTTCTTCGCCGGGTGCAGGAACCGGAACTGGCTCTCCCAGTACCGCAGCACGTGCGGCTTGAGCCCGGTGAGCTCGCACACGTCGCCGATCGCGAAGTACTCCTGCACGACGTCGCCGTCGCTCACCGCCCCTGCTCGTGCTTGAGGTCGCGCCCCATCAGGCGCGCCAGCGCCCGCGCCGGCGTCTCGCCCTCGAAGAGGATCGCGTGCGTCGCCTCGACGATCGGCATCTCCACGCCCGTGCGAGCCGCGAGCGCGCGCGCACTCCGCGTCGTCACCACCCCTTCCGCGACCGTCTCCTTGCCGGCGAGGGCCTCGTCCAGCGTGCGGCCTTCGCCGATCGCGACGCCGACCGCGCGGTTGCGCGAGAGCGCCCCCGTGCAGGTCAGGACGAGGTCACCCATCCCCGCGAGCCCCGCGAACGTCGCCGCCTCCGCCCCCAGCGCGAGCCCGAGCCGCGTCATCTCGGCGAGGCCGCGCGTGATGAGCGCCGCCCGCGCGTTGAGCCCGAGGCCCAGCCCTTCGCTGATGCCGGTGGCCACCGCCATCACGTTCTTGAGCGAGCCGCCCAGCTCGACGCCCCGCACGTCGTGCTGCGTGTACACGCGGAAGGTGTCCGACGACAGGGCGCGCTGGAACGCCGCGGCGGCCGCGTCGTCGGCGCTGGCCGAAACGATCGCGGTGGGCTGGCGGCGAGCCACCTCGAGCGCGAAGCTGGGCCCCGACAGCGCGACCACCGCGTGCCCCGGGAGCTCGGCCTCGACCACGTCGCCCATGAGGGCGAGCGAGCCCTCCTCGATCCCCTTGGTCGCCACGCCGACGGGCACCCCGGGGGGCAGCGCCGCCGCCAACTGCTGCGCCACGCGGCGCAGGAAGGCCGACGGGGCCGCGAGGATCACGAGGTCGGCCGCCCGAACCGCCGCCGCGGCGTCGCCGGTCGCACGCACGCGCGGATCGAGCGTCGCGCCGGCGAGGAAGCGTGCGTTCTCGTGCCGCGCGTTGACCGACTCGACCACGTCCGCTTCGCGCGCCCAGAGCGTCACGTCGTGCCCGTTGCGCCCGAGCACGTCTGCCAGCGCCGTCCCCCACGCGCCGGCGCCGACGACGGCGACGCGGCTCATCGCCCCTCCGGCGCGGAGGCCGGTGGCGCCGACGGCGTGCGGCGGAACGACGATTCCTCGCCCCGCCGCAGGCGCCCGATGTTCGCGCGGTGCGTCCACCACACGAAGCCCGCGATCGCCACGCTCGGCCAGAAGAACACGCTCTGGACGCCCTGCGTCAGCGCCACCGCCGGCGGCAGGGCCGCCGCCGCGAGCAGCGAACCCAGCGAGACGTACCCGCTCGCGAAGACCGTCACCGCGAAGACGGCGGTGGTGATCACCACCGCGACCGGCGCGAGGCCGAGGAAGACCCCCGCTCCCGTGGCGACGCCCTTCCCGCCGCCGCGGCCCAAGAGGAAGATCGGCTTGGCATGGCCCGCGATCGCCGCGGCGCCATTCGCGATCGCCCACCAATCGGCGTGCCCGGTCTCGATGAAGTACGGCACGAGGAACGCGGGGACGAACCCCTTGAGCGCGTCGGCGGCGAAGACCGGTGCCGCCCACGCCCAGCCGAGCGTCCGCAGTACGTTCGTGGCCCCGAGGTTGCCCGAGCCGACGGTGCGCAGGTCCATGCCCTTCACCCGGCCGGCGAGGTAGGCCGACGGGAACGAGCCCATCAGGTACGAGAGCACCACTCCCACCCACGGGGCGAGCAGGCCGTCGCGGATCACGGCGTCCATCGCTCAGCGACGCCCGTCGTCACGATCACGGCGGTCCTCGTTCTTCCGCTTGAGCGTGATCTTGAGCGGGTTGCCCGTCCAGCCGAACGCCTCGCGGAAGCCGTTGTGCAGGAAGCGCACGTAGTGCTCGGCGACGTACTCCGGGTGGTTGCCGAAGACGACGATGTGCGGGGGAGCGACCTCGACCTGCGTCGCGTAGTTGACGCGCACCTCCTGCCCCACCGCCTGCGGCGGCTGGCGGCGCGCGACGAGCTCCTGCAACCGGCCGTTGACGTCGCTCGTCGAGACGCGCTTGAGCCGCTCGCGCTCCACCTCGAGGATCACGTCGAGCACCCGCGTGACCCGCTGCCCCGTGACCGCGCTCGTGAAGAGGAACGGCACGTATTCGAGGAACGGCGCCTTCTCGGTCATCTCCTTCACGTACTTGGGGGCCGTCTTGTCGTCCTTCTCGACCAGGTCCCACTTGTTGACGATCACGATCAGCCCGCGGCCGGCGTCCCACGCCAGATGCGCGATCTTGAGGTCCTGGTCCACGAGCTTCTCGGTGCCGTCGATGAGCAGCACACACAGGTCGGCCGACTCGATCGCGCGCCGCGTGCGGAGCGTCGAGTAGAACTCGACGCCTTCGTCCACCCGCGCCTGACGGCGCAGGCCGGCCGTGTCCACGAAGACGAGGTCGCGACCGTGATACCGGAACGGCGTGTCGATCGCGTCGCGCGTGGTGCCCGCGACTTCGCTGACGACCAGCCGCTCCTCGCCCAGCAGGCGGTTGATGAACGACGACTTGCCGACGTTCGGCCGCCCGATCACCGCCACGCGCAGCACGGCGGCGTCCGGGGGCGGCACGTCGGGGATCCGCTCGATGACCGCGTCGAGCAGGTCGCCGCTCCCCTTGCCGTTCGTGGCCGACACGGGGAACGGGTCGCCGCCCCCGAGGTTGTAGAGCTCGTAGAACGCCGGGTCGCGCGGGTCGTCCACCTTGTTCGCGACGACCATCCACGGCTTGTCCGCCGCGCGCAGCAGGTCGAGGATGCGCCGGTCGCTCGGGTGCACCCCGACGGTGGCGTCCAGGACCAGCAGCAGCAGGTCGGCCTCGCCGATCGCCTGCACGACCTGCTTCTTGATCTCCACGTCCATCGGCACGCGGTCGTCCATCGTGAGGCCGCCCGTGTCCACGAGATAGAACGAGCGGCCGTTCCATTCGGTCAGGGCGAAGTGGCGGTCCCGCGTGGTGCCGGCCTCCTCGGAGACGATCGCCGTCCCCTGCCCCACGATGCGGTTGAAGAGCGCCGACTTCCCGACGTTCGGGCGCCCGACGAGCGCGATCACCGGCAGCGGCGCTGCGGCCTGAGTCATGCCGCCGCTCCCGCCGGCTCGTGCGCCAGCACATCGACGAAGTCGTACGAGGGATACACCGGCATCGGCAGCGCCTCGCGCACCACGACGAACCGTTCGTCGTCGAGGAACAGGCCGTCGTCGTTGATGCACTCCGCCGGGATGAGCGCCAGGTCGAGGTCGTGGCGGTCGGCGAGCGCGCGGCGGATGTCGGCCCCCACCAGCAGCCCCGCGGTCGTCGTCGTCGGGCCGAACAGGGAGTTCTCCGTCGGGATGAGGTCGAAGGTCGCGCCGGTCCGCGCCGCCAACTCGCCGAGCAGCGCCGGCATGAGCGGCGCCATCGAGGTGCCGGTGACGACGCCGATCCGGCGGCCGTCGAGCCGCGGCAGCACCGCGAGCCCCTCCCCGACGCGCTGCCGCAGCCGGGTCACGGCGCCGACGCCGTTCTCGATCTGCGGAAACTCGCCGTAGAAGGCGGCGTCGGGCAGCGGCGCACCGGCCAGCAGGTACAACTCGTCCGAGCCGAACACCCACCGATCTCCGCGCTCGGCCAGCGCGCGCGCCTGCCAGCGGTTGGCGTGTGCCAGGATGCGGCTGGCGTTCGCGGCGTCCATCGGTTGTCCGGTGTACAGGTGGGAGAACTGCGTGACGCCGACCGGCACGATCGCGACGCTCAGGCACGCGTCGCCAAGGTTCCACAGGTCGGTCAGCGACGCTTCGAGCACGTCCCCGTCGTTGAGCCCGGGCACGATCACCATCTGCCCGTGGAACTGGATCCCGCCTGCCGCCAACCGCGTCAGCTGCGCGACGATGTCCGGGACCCGCGGGTTGTTCAGCAGCACCTTCCGCGCCTCGTGCGGCGTCGCGTGCACGCTCACGTACAGCGGCGACAGCCGGTATTCGAGGATCCGGGCAATGTCCTTCTCCTTCACGTTCGAGAGCGTCGCGAAGTTGCCGTACGCGAAGGACAGCCGGTAGTCGTCGTCCCGCACGTACAGCGGACGCCGCAGCCCCTTGGGCAGCCCCTCGATGAAGCAGAACTCGCACCGGTTCGCGCAGCGCCGGATCGTCGGCGGTTCGAGCTCCACCCCCATCGGATCCCGGTCGGGGTTCTCGATGTCGAACTCGATCAGTTCCCCGTCCGGCAGGCGGGCCTCGAGCACGAAGGCGTCGTCCGCCGTGAGGAACTCCCAGTCGAGGAAGTCCTCGAGGTCGCGACCGTTGACGCGCAGCAGTTCGGTGCCGGGCCCGATCCCCAGCGCCTCGGCAATGCCACCGCTCTGAACCCGCGCTACGCGCACCATTCACAGAAGATCGCAGGTGAACGATCCGAACACAATGCCGCACAACGACTTGCGCCGCCGCTTGCGCACCCGTCACGTCCCATGCATCCCGTCATGCCGCGGGCCGCCGCCGCCGATACTCCCCGCGTATGCCGTCTCCCGTCATCGCCCGCCATGACCCCGCGGGTACCGGCGTCCAGTCGCCCATCGGCCCGATCGGCCTCGACCGGGCCCTTCCGGCCTTGCTCGAACGCCTTCTCGACGTCGCGCGTGCCTTCGACGGAGCCCCGGCGCCCCAGCCGCCCCCGGGCTTTCCCTCGGTGCCGGACGGGCCGCCGTCGCGTCGCGAGCGCGCCCTGCTCGTGCAGTTCGCGTGGGTCGCATATACGGTGCTGGCCGGTCGCCCACCTGCCGACCGGCCGCCGACGGACTGGCCCTACCGCCTCCCGTCCCTCGTGCCGCTCTCGCAGCGTCGCCCGGACGTCCTGCCGGCGCTTGCCCGGCTCGTGGACCGGGTGCTCACCGCCCCGCCTCTCGCCCCCCTGCCATCACCGGCGGGCTTCGAAGAACTGCTTCGGCGCGCCTCCACCAAGGTGGCGTCCCTGGGGAGCCCCGCCTGGCCCGCCAGTGCAGGAGCGCGACCGGCACCGCCCGCGCCCGCCGCGAGCGCGCCGGTCGTCGCGACCATCGACTTCTCTCCCGCGACGCCGGAGCCGCCGTCGGCCGTCATCGCACGGCTGCAGCTGCTCGCCGGCATCCTCGCGACGGCGACCGATCACTCGCCCCACGCCGAGCGCCGTGGGCTCTTCCGCCTCGGCTGGACCGGCTGGGAGCGACTGCACGGCGAGCCGCCGTACGACACCGACCGCCCGTACGAGCTCCTGCTCGGGTCCGACGCACCCCGACGCGTGCCGTCGCGGTCGCCCGTCGCATCGCCGCCGGATCTGGTCCCCCTGCTCACCCGTCTCACCGACCAGCGTCCCGACGCGACCGCACCGTCCCTCTCCGATGTCCGGCGCGCACTTGGCCGGATGCACCTCGAGGCCACGTGTCCCGCTGACGTGCCGGCGCCTCCGCCGATGGCGACGGCGATCGTCGAGGCGACCGCCCGCGAGGCCGAGCGCCTGCTCGATGACCTGATCCGTCAGGGGCTGGTTGCGGCCGGCCCGCGCGCAGGTGCCGCGCGCTCCATCGAGGAGCGACTCGCCGTGACGTCGCTCGCGTGGAGCATCTACCGCGTGGTGGCCGGGAGTTCGCCGATCGTCCTCGAGCCCGATGGCGCGAACCGCTACCGACCGCTCGGCGACGTGCGGCCGGAGACCCCGCCCGAACTCGCCGCCGCCGTGGACGCGACGCTCGCGCCGGATGGCCCGCACCTGGTGCCGGGCGCCGCCACGTGGCTCGCTGCGGCGCAGGCGGCCGCCGCCGCACTCGATGTGGCGTCGCCGACGCGCGTCGCTGGAGGCATGCCCGTCGCCTCGCGCCGCCGACGCGTCAACGTCCTGCCCGAGGATCGGCTCGCGGCCGCCGCCACCCGCCCGCCATGGGGCCTGGTCGCCGTAGCCGGCACGGCCATCGCTACGGCTTGGTGGCTTTCCGCCGGTCCTTGAGCGCGTGCTGGGCGGCGTGCAGGGCGTCGGTCGCGACGGCGTGCGCCGTCCGACCCGTCGCCGCCGCCACCCGCTGGACGTCGTCGGCCTCGGGCTTCGGTCGCTCGGTCCCGTCCGGCAAGTGAGAGACCTTCACGCGCACCGCATGCCCGAAGCTCGTCACCTCGAGCATCTCGCGCGGCAGGATCGCGCGCACGGCGTCCGTTCGGCGCACGCCGAGCGTCGTCGTGTGCAGCAGCAGCGCCTGCATGAAGCGCTCGGCGTCGTCGGGACGGCAGAGCACCTCGACCCGCGTCCCGGGGCGCCCCTTCTTCATGACGACCGGCACCAGCACCACGTCGAGGGCACCCGCCTCGCGCAGCGCATCCGCGGCCGCCGCGACGAGCTCCGGCGTCATGTCGTCCACGTCGCACGCGAGCTGCGCGACGCGCTCGCGGCCGCTCGCCGCGGCGTCGTCCGGCGCACCGGTCTCGACGGTCTCGACATCGGCCAGGATCATCCGCAGCACGTTGGCCCGATCGGGCAGGTCCTTCGTCCCCGCGCCGTACCCTTGCCCGACCGGCACATACGCCGACGGGAGGCCCGGCGTGGCGAGCGTGCGCAGGAGTGCGGCGCCCGTGGGCGTGGTGAGCTCGCCCGCGCCCTCGGGACCCGTCCGCGTCGGGAAGCCGGCCAGCAGCCGCACGACCGCGGGGGCCGGCACCGGCGTCACGCCGTGCGAGAAGTCGATCGTCCCGTCGCCGAGCTGGACCGGCGTGGTGTACACGCGCGCGACGCCCAACTCGGCCAACCCCCAGATCGTTCCGACGATGTCGAGGATGGCGTCCACCGCACCGACTTCGTGCAGGTGCACCGCCGCGATCGTGCTGCCGTGCACCGCCGCCTCCGCCTCGCCGAGCGCGGTGAACGCCCGCGACGCAGCCGCCCGCACCGCCGGCGGGGCGTCCGACGCCTCGATCATCCGGAGGATCGCCGGCACGTGCCGACCGTGGGGTTGCGGCGGAATGTCGAAGTCCACCTTGACCGCCGCGATGCCGCGCTTGCGGAGCGTCACCACGCGGGCCGTGACGCCGTCGAGGCCGAGCCGTGCCGGCAACCCCTCGACAAAGGCGGCCGGGAGCCCCGCGTGCACGAGGGCGCCGAGGCACATGTCGCCGGCGATGCCGGCGACGGGATCGAGGATCGCGATGCGCATGGTCACGTCTCTCACCAACGGTACGAAGCGCCGCTGCCGGTGTTGAAGAGCACGACTTCCGCATCGCGTGCGAGCCGGCCCTCGGCGACGAGGCGCTCGAGTACCGCGAGCGCGCAGCCGCCCTCCGGCGCGGCATCCACGCCGGTGGCCGCCGCGAGCCGCGCCGTGGCCTCGCGCATGACGTCGTCGGGGACGGCCATCGCGTCGCCGTGCGACTCGCGCAGGGTGCGAAGGACGAGCCGGTCGCCGAGCGGCCCGGGCACGCGCAGTCCCGCGGCATAGGTGACCGGATGCGGCTCGGGCGTCGCGGCCTCTGCCCCGGCATGGAAGGCCGTCGTGAGCGGGGCGCAGCCGGCCGCCTGCGCGATGATCATCCGCGGCAGCGGGGCGTCGGCCGGCAGCCACCCATTGGCGCGCATTTCGCCGAAGGCCTTCCAGATCCCGATCGTCCCCTCACCCCCGCCGGTAGGGTACACGACGGCGTCCGGCAGTCGCCATCCGAGCTGCTCGGCCACCTCGTAGCCCATCGTCTTCATCCCCTCCACGCGATACGGCTCGCGCACCGTGGCGACGTTGAACCAGCCGTGTTCCTGCGCATGGGCGTTGGCCAGCTTGCCGCAGTCGCCGATATGGCCGTCGATCGTCACGAGCTCGACGCCCATCGCGCGGATCGATCCGAGAATCGGCGGGGGCGTCGTCTCGGGCGCCCAGATGCGCACGCGCAGCCCCGCCGCCCGGGCGTAGGCCGCCAGCGCCGCCCCGGCGTTCCCGGCGGTGGGCACCACGACGCCGGGGACGCCAAGCGCGCGCGCGCGCGTCACGGCGAGCGCCATGCCGCGCGCCTTGAAGCTCGCGGTCGGGTTCACCCCCTCGTCCTTGATCCACAGCCGCCGCACCCCGACCGCGCGCGCCAGCGCCGGCGCCTCGAGGAGCGGGGTCATCCCCTCACCGAGCGTGACCACCGGCTCGCCGTCCCGGAGTGGCAGCACGTCCGCATAGCGATAGAGCGACCACGGCGCGTCGGCGGGGCGCTCGCGGCGCGTGCCGGTGGCGGCCACGTGCACCATCACCGGCTGCTGGCACGACGGGCAGAGCCCCGTGAGGACGGTGCCCGATCCGGTCCAGCGACAGGTGGGCGAGGAGCACGCGAGCGACCACTGCGGCATGACGTCGTCAGGAAGAAGGGAGATCGTCGGTGGCGTCCGGTGCCACCGGCACGAGGCGCGGCGAGGCCGCCAGCGCCGCGAGCACCTTGGCGGCCGAGCGTTCGCTGAAGCCCGGGAGGGCCGCGATCGCCGCCGGGTCGGCGCGGCGCACCCCGTCGAGCGAGCCGAAGGCCGCCAGCAGCGCGCGGCGCTTCGCCGGCCCGACGCCGGGAATCTCGAGCAGTTCGGAGGTCAGGGTACGCCGGGCGCGCTTCGCGCGCTGGAACGTGAGCGCGAAGCGGTGCGCCTCGTCGCGGGCCTGCTGCAGCAGCCGCAGTGCCGGCGAACGGCGCGAGAGCCGGAGGGACTCGGAGCGCCCCGGCACGAAGACCTCCTCTTCGCGCTTCGCCAGCGAGAGGATCGGCAGCCCGTGCAGCCCCAAGGCGTCGAGCGCGTCCTTGGCGGCGCCGAGCTGCCCCTTGCCGCCGTCAATGACGCACAGGTCGGGCAGCGGCTTCCCCTCCTCGATGCGGCGCCCGAAGTAGCGGCCGACGACTTCCTTCATCGAGGCGAAGTCGTCGATCCCGTCCACCGTCTTCACCGCGAACTTCCGGTACTCGCCGCGCCGCGGGCGCCCGTTCTCGAACCACACGGCGCTCGCCACGGTGTCCTTGCCCTGCGCGTGTGAGATGTCGAAGCACACCAGCGCGCGCGGCACGACCGTGAGGCCCAGTTCGCGCTGCAGCTCGTACACCGGGTTCGTCGCCCGCTCTTCCGCCTCCGACGAGGCGAGCTTGAACTCCTCGAGGAGGTGGCGGGCGTTCTCCTGCGCGAGGTCCACCAGCTCGCGCTTCGTCCCCCGCTGCGGCACGTGGAGCCGCGTCCCGGGGATCGCCTGCTCGATCAGTGTGCGGTCCTCGAAGTCGAACGGCACGAGCAGCTCCGCGGCGCGCGCCGCCGAGGGGACGTACTGCCGCACGAGGTACGCCGACAGGATGTCCGCCTCTGCCTCGCCCTCGACGTGCTCGAGGAGCCGATGGTCGCGGGCGAGGAGCGCCCCGCCCCGGATCCGCAGCACCGCCACGCACGCGTCGTCGCCGTCGCGCGCGAAGCCCACGACGTCGCGGTCGCCGCCGTCCACCTCGAGCACGACCGTCGGCTCCTCCATCTTCTCGAGGTGCCGGAGCGAGTCGCGCAGCTCGGCGGCGCGCTCGAAGTCCATCGCGTCGGCCGCCTCGTGCATCCGCTGGCGGACGCGGGTCACCACCTCGGTCGCGCGTCCGTCGAGAAACAGCACGACCTCGTCGATCATCGCCCGGTAGTCGGCCTCGGTCTGCGCGCCGATGCAGGGCGCCTTGCAGCGACCGATGTGCCAGTCCAGGCAGGCCCGCTCGGGCAGCTCCCGCGGCATGTCGTAGTGGCACGACCGTACGGTGAAGAGGCGCTTGACCACCGTCAGCGCCCGTCGCATCGCACCGACGTCGGTGTAGGGGCCGAAGTAGCGCGACCCGTCCTGCTCGAGCCGGCGCGTCACGATCACGCGCGGGAACGGCTCGTGCAGCGTGACCTTGATGTAGGGGTACGACTTGTCGTCGCGCAGCGCGATGTTGAAGCGCGGTCGGTGCTCCTTGATGAGACTGTTCTCGAGGATCAGCGCGTGCGCCTCCGTGGGGACCACGATCGTCTCGACGTCGGCCGCCGCGCGCATGAGCGCCCGCGTCTTCACGCTCTCCAGGTGGTCCGACCCCACGTACTGGCGCACCCGCGAGCGCAGGCGCTTGGCCTTGCCGACGTACAGGACCGTTCCCTCGGCGTCCTTCCAGAGATAGACGCCGGGGGAGTCGGGGAGGTGCGGCAGCTTGGCCGCGATCGGATCCGGCACCGGGGGCACGGCGGGAAATCTACCGGCCCCGGGCGGCGGGGTCAGCGCCGCCGCAGGCGCGCGACCAACGCGTTCGCCTCGGCGACGCCCGCCGCGGCCGTCAGCAGCAGGTAGGCCGCGCCGTAGGTCCCGAGCGTGAGGAGGGCGCGGACGACGGGGCCCGACCCCGGCAGCAGCGCCGCGACGCCGAGGGCGGCCCCCGCCGACACCCCCGCCATCCCCCACAGGCGCAGCAGCGATCCGGCGGAGACGCGCACGTCGCCGATCCGCGCCGCGAGCGACCGGCGCAGCATCAGGAACTCGACGATCGCCGCAAGCCCCGCCCCAGCCGTGAGCCCGGCCACGCCCCACATGGCCGCCAGGCCGAGCGCCGAGCGCACCGGGAAGGCGAGCAGGAGCCCGAAGGCCAGCGTGAGACCGACCCGCAACAGCGCCACCCGCATCGGCACCCGCGGCTGCCGCAGTGCGTACCACGCCGAGGCGTACAGGCGGCCCATCGTGCCCGCCACGAGGCCGATCGCCGAACCGGCGAGGATCGCCCAGACCCAGCGCGCATCGGCGGCGGTGAAGCGACCGCCCTGATAGACGAGCGCCACCACATGCCCGCCCAACGCGAGGAACGCCACCGCCGACGGCACCACGAAATACGCCACGCGCCCGAGCGCCGTGCGCAGCCGGCCGCGCAGCGCCGCCGCCACCGCGTCGGCCTCTCCGAACTCGCTCGCCATCGCCGGCAATTCCGCGGCGGAAACCGACATGCCGAACAGCGAGACCGGCAGCATGTACAGCAACTGCGCGTACCCCATCGCCGCGACCGCGCCCGGGGCGACCAGCGACGCCAGCACGGCGTCGAGCCAACCGGAGAGCTGCGTCACGCCGCGCCCCGCCACCACCGGGCCGAAGCTGCGGAAGGTCGCCCGGACCCCCTCGCGTCGCGCGTCGAACGACAGGCGCAACGTGCGGCACAGCAGCAGCACCCCCGGCAGTTGCACCGCGAGTTGCAGGGCGCTGCCGGCCACCGACCCCCACGCCACGATGCGGACGAGTGCGTCCGGGCCCGTGCGCTCGCCCCAGCCGAGCAGTGCCGCGATCATCGCCGCGTTCCACGCCACCGGTGCGAGGTACGACCACAGGAAACGGCCGTGGCTGTTGAGGATCCCGAGCGCCCAGGCAGAAAGCGCCAGCAGGGCCGCCCCCGGGAAGAGGATGCGGACGAGCGACGTCGCCAGCGCCTGCTTCTCCGCCGGGAACCCGGGGGCGAGCACTGCCACGAGCGCCGGCGCCGCCAGCACCCCCACCAGCACGAGCGCCGACATGCCCAGCGCCAGGATGGCGGCCACGGCGCCCGCGACCCGACCGGCCTCCGCCTCGTCGTGTCGCGCGAGCAGGCCGGCATAGACGGGCACGAACGTCGCCGAGAGCACCCCCTCGCCGAGGAGGTTCTGGAGCAGGTTGGGGACGCGGAACGCGAAGGCGAACGCGTCGGCCGCGTCGGAGACGCCGAGGTAATGCGTGAACACGCGCTGCCGCACCAGCCCCGCGATCCGGCTGGCAAGGATGCCCGTGGCGACGAGCGCGGCGCCGAGGCCCGTGTTGCGGACCCGGGCGAGCCGAGCGGTCGGCGACGGAGGGTCGGCGGCGCCGTGGCCCACGCGCAACCCCGGTCAGCGCGCGGGCAGGACGGCGGCCTCCACGACCGCGTTGGCGTGCGCCGCTGCGGCGGCGCGCAGCGCCACGAGCAGGGGCTCGCCGTGCCGCGCCAGCAGGGGCGCCCAACTGAGGGTGCGCTCCTGCCGCCCGCCTCCGGGATGCAGCGCGCCCCGCACGGTGGCCACGTTGCGCAACAGGCCGGTCTCGACCCGCTTCGTCGCGGCCACCAGCCGACGCTCGAGCCGCTCGAGCTTGTGCGCCAGCTGTCGCTCGGCCCCGTCGAGTGCCGGCGCCGGGAGCAGCGACGCTCCGGCCTCGCGCAGCTCTGCCATGCGGGACGCCACGTCGGACCGCAGCCCCTCGAGGGCGGAGCGGACCCCGGGGGGCATCGCGCGGCGCGCGACCGCACCCTCTGCCACCCCCGCGTTGCGGACGGCGGTCTGGTCGAGCGCGAGGCGCTCGAGCAGCCGCTGCACGTGCGGTTCGACGACCGTCCCGCTCCACCGGGGCACCGCGAGCGGCGCCGGCCAGCCGAGCGCCTCGGCGACCGCGGTAACCTGAGCGAAGTACGCGAGTTCGCCGGGCCCCGCGACGTACGCGACCGTCGGCAACAGCACGCGCTCGACGACCGGACGCAGCAGCACCGTCGGCGAGAGCGATCCTTCGGGGGCGCGCCGGGCCGCGTCCGGCCCCTCGGCAACGCCGAAGCGACGCCGCGTGCCGTCGCCCCACGACCACACCAGCGAGAGCCGCTCCACGTCTTGCACCTGCGGTGCGTAGCCGGCGGCGCGGATCGCGTCGCTGCGCGCGCGCAGGGCGCGCGCGATCGGCTCGGCGTTCGCCAGCGCCCGACGCAGCGGTCCGCCGGCCGCCTGACGCAGGCTGTCGTCCCAGGCATCCAGGACCGCGATCCCGAGCGGCTGCAGCACCGTGCGCAGGAGGCCGACGTAGGCGCTCCCGAGCGTCGCGCCGGCGTGGTGGGAGGCCCGGATCGCCGCCGCCGTGTAGGTGCCCGCACCCGACGCCGCGCCGGTGAGCAGGGTCTCCAGCGCCGAACCCACGTCGCCGAGCGGCACCTCGGCCAGCGCGCGGCCCACCACCCCCGCCGGTGCCTCGAGCGACAGCGTTCGCACCCCGCCGGGCAGGGCGACCGCCGCATGGCGGGCCTCCTCGAAGTCGGTGTCATCGGTGGCGGCCCAGAACACCGGGGCGGCCGGCACCCCGGTGGCGGACTCGATCGCGTCGGCGAGCGCCAGGGCGGTGAGCGCCTTGTACAGTGTGTAGAGCGGTCCGCCGAAGAACCCGGCCTGCTGGCCGGTCGTGACGACCACGCCTTGCGCGTCGGCGACCCGTTGCAGCCGCTGTGCCGCCGTCGAACTCAACTGGAGGGCCGGCTCGAGCGGGCCCAGCCAGTCGCGACGGCTGAAGTCGGCGCGCGCCGCGGCCGCGCGGGCGCGCCATGCTTCCCCGCCGACCGGCCGCGGCACGAACCAGGGCGAACCACCCTCGAGGGCCAGCCGCGACAGGGGACTGCCGGCGAGCGGCTCCGGAATGACCTGCGGGATCTTCACGGCGCGTGGACGTTGGGCGAATGGAGCGGCACCGGCACGCGGGCCGCCGCGCGTAAACTACTTGTGGTACGGCTCGCCGCGCCGGATGGTGCCCGCGCGGTAGAGTTGCTCGACGAGCACGAGCCGGGCGAGTTCGTGCGGCAGCGTGAAGGGTGCCAGCGCGAGGCGGCGCTCGGCGGCGGCTTCCACTGCGGGGTCGAGCCCGTGCGCACCGCCGATCAGCAGGGCCACGTCCCGCGCCGCCTCGTGCCACGCGACGAGCCGACCCGCGAACGCCGGCGAGTCGAGCGCCTCGCCTCGCTCGGCGCACGCCACCAGCCGCGCGCCGCCGGCCGCGTCGCGGAGCCGGTCTCCTTCGGCGCGCCGGACCTGCGCGGGATCGCCTCGCCCCTCCTTCACCTCGCGGACGGCCAGCGGCCAGTAGCGCGCCGCGCGCCGCTCGTACTCCGTGATCGCCGCGGCCAGCGGCGCGCGGGGAGCCCCCACCACGCAGAGCAGGAGGCGCACGCCGCCGCCCCGGCGACGTCAGGCGTAGATGCCGCGCAGCCGATGGACCGTCGCCACGCGCGAGATGGACAGCATGTACGCGGCGGTGCGCATGTTCACCTTGTGCTGCTGCGACAGCTTCAGCACGTCGTGGAACGACCGCGTCATGATGTCCTCGAGCCGGGTGTTGACCTCGGCCTCCGACCAGAAGTAGCCGTGGCGATCCTGCACCCACTCGAAGTACGACACCGTCACGCCGCCCGCGTTGGCCAGAATGTCGGGGATGACGAAGATCCCCTTCTCGTCGAGGATCGCGTCGGCGGCCGCTGACGTCGGCCCGTTGGCCCCCTCGCAGATGATCCGCGCCCGGATCTTGTCGGCGTTCCGGGTCGTGATCACGTTCTCGAGTGCCGCTGGTACCAGCACGTCCACGTCGAGGGCGAAGAGCTCGTCGTTCGAGAGCGCATCGCCGCCGGTGAAGCCCTCGAGGGTGCCGTGCTGGCGCGTCCACTGGATTGCCGCCTGCACGTCCACGCCCCCCTTGTTGTAGCATCCGCCGGCGCGGTCGGTGATGGCGACGACCTTGCACCCCTCGCGCTCGAGCAGCATCGCGGCCGTCGAGCCGACGTTCCCGAAGCCCTGCACCGCCACCGTCGCGCCCTGCGGCTTCATGCCGAAGTGCTGCAGGGCCAGCTTGGTCACCACCGTGCAGCCGCGGCCGGTCGCCTCGCGGCGGCCCAGCGACCCGCCCATTTCCACCGGCTTGCCGGTCACCACCGCCGTCACCGTGTGGCGCATGTGCATGGAGTAGGTGTCCATGACCCAGGCCATCACGCGCTCGTTGGTGTTCACGTCCGGCGCCGGGACGTCGCTGTCCGGCCCCAGCACCGAGATGATGCCCGCCGTGTACCGCCGAGTCAGCCGCTCGAGTTCGCCGACCGACATCCCCAGCGGGTCGCAGACCACCCCGCCCTTCGCGCCCCCGAAGGGGATGTTCACCACCGCGCACTTCCACGCCATCCACGCCGCCAGAGCGGTGACCTCCTCGAGCGTGACCGCCATGTCGAAGCGGATGCCGCCCTTCCCCGGGCCCCGCGATGTGTTGTACAGCACGCGATGGCCGGTGAACACCTCGACCTCCCCGTTGTCCATCAGCACCGGAACGGACACCGTGATCTGCTTCTCGGCGTGCCGCAGCACCTTGTACAGGCCGGGCTCGAGGTCGAGCAACTCGGCCGCCCGGTCGAAGCGGGACATCATCGCCTCGAACGGATTCTCTTCGGCCAGGAACCGGTCCTTGTCGGGCCGGACGATACGATCGGTCGGAAGTCGCAGGTCGGAAGCCATGACGCTCGCTGGAAGGGGCGGCGGGTCAGCCCGCCGGAGCCACGGATGCGTTCGCGCGGGCCGCGAGCACGGCAGCCAGCACCCCATCGAGCGCCGGACCGCCGTCCTCCACGACGACGCGTTGGGAAACATACCAGAGCGGAGGGGCCGTGCGAGGCCACCGCGGGGAGAGCTTGACAGCGTCCTTGAGGGTCGTCACCACGGGTCGGGCACCCGCCTCGCGAACGAGCGCCGCCACGTCCGCCTCAGTGTATGGATGGTGATCGGCGAAGGCGCGCAGTTGCACACGAGCCCCTCCGGCTCGCAGCTGCTCGGCGAACGCCCGGGGGTCGCCGACCCCCGCCACCGCGAGCACGTCCTGGTCGGCCAGGGTGTCGAGCCGGCGTGACGCGCCGGGCGCGTCGGCGCGCACCAGCGCATCGGGCACCAGGTGCACGATCGCCACCGGCACCCCCGGTGCCACGCGTGTCGCCCAGCCAGCCACGCGCAACGCCGCCTCCGCCCCCGCCGCCTTGCGAGTCACCACGATCGCCGTCGCGCGCCGCAGCCCCGCGGGCGACTCGCGCCACGGCCCGGCCGGCAGCACCGCCAGGTCCGGGCGCCACCGATCGGCGCTCACCAGCACGAGGTCGGCGATCCGCCGAGCCCGCCGATGCTGGAACGCGTCGTCGAGCACCACCACGTCGGCCCCCGTGGCCCGCGCCCGCTGCGCGCCCAACAGCCGGTCAGGCGTCGCGATGACCGGCACGTCGGGGTTGAGCACCCGATGCACCGCCGGCTCGTCGTCCCCGTAGCCGCGCAGGACGATCGCCGGCCGCGCCCCCTGCGCGCGCAGCCGCGCCGCGCACCAGGCCGCGACCGGCGTCTTCCCTGTGCCGCCCACCGACAGATTCCCCACGGACAACGCCGGCACCGCCGTCGCCCGCGCGCGGCCCGGCCACCCGTACCACGCGTTCCGGGCCGACGTCACGGCGTGGTACGCGAGCGACGCCGGCGTCAGCGCCCCGCGCGCGAGCCGGGCCACCAACCCGTCACCGTACCACACGGCATCCACCCACGACGCCATCGGCCGTCAGTCCTCGCACCCGATCGCGACGCCGGCCTCGCGCATCGCATCGGCGATGCGGGTCAGCGCGGCCTCGGTCTCGACCTCGGCCAGCGGCACCACCGGCGTGTAGGCGTATGTCACGCGCGCGAACGGCTTCGGCACCACGAAACGATCCCAACTGCGGAAGACCCACGCCCGGTCGGCATGCACCCGGACGCCGATCAGCGGCACACCCGTCTTCTGCGCCACCTTCACGACGCCCGGCGCCACCGAGTGCCGCGGGCCGCGCGGGCCGTCCGGCGTCACTGCCACCACCTCCCCGGCCCTCGCCGACTGCACCGCCCGGACCAGGGCCTCCGCCCCGCCCTTGGACGACGACCCGCGGATCGGCCGGCTGCCGAAAGCCGCCGCGATGCGGGCGATCAACTCGCCGTCCTGCGACCGGCTGATGATCGCGTGGGCCCCGTCGGGCGCATGCTCGACCAGCGCCGGCAGCAACTCGCCGTGCCACAGGACCAGCACGATGCCACCGACGGTGCCGTCCGCCCGACGCCGCGCCGCGTCGAACCCGGCGCGCGCCTGACGGTCGCGGCGCCACGTCCACGCCAGCAGCCGGATGATCCACGTGCCGACGTGCGCGGCGGCCGTCACCTGCCATGGCTTCACGCGGACCGCCCGGCCGTGCCGGCGCCCGGCACATTCGACGCGACCATGCCCGGCACCGGCACCAGCGACGCCGCCAGCGCCGCCACACGACCAGCCGCCCCGCCCTCCCCGAGCGACGCCGCGACCGCCGCGAGCCCTTCGAGCTGCGCCCGTCGGGCCGGGGCCGCCGCATCGAGCAGCGGCCGCACGGCGGCGGCGAGCCGCTCCCCCGTCATGGCGTCCTGCAGCAGCTCCGGCACCACCGCCCGGCCCGCCACGATGTTCACCAGCGACACGTGCGGCAGCGTCACCAGCCGCTTCGCCAGCGCGAAGGACACCGGGTGCGCCCGATACCCGACCACCAGCGGGCACCCCGCGAGCGCCGCCTCGAGCGTGTTCGTCCCGCTCTTCGAGATGGCGGCATCGGCCGCGCGATAGACCGTCCCGCTCGCGCCGGCGACCACGCGGTATTCCGTCGCCGGCACCTGGCGACCCGGTGCCGCCGCTACGAGCACCTCGAGCGCCGGATCCTCGCGCTGCAGCCGTTCGGCCGCCTCGCGCATCGGCGCCCAGTGCCGGGCGATCTCGCCGCTGCGGCTCCCGGGGAACAGCGCGAGCACGCGTGCCCCCGGCGCCAGCCCGAGCGCCGTGCGCGCCGCCGTCCGGGTCGGCAGCGACGACGCGTGTTCCGCGAGCGGATGGCCGACGAAGGTCGTGTCGATCCCCGCCTCCGCCAGCAGGGGCGCCTCGAACGGGAGGATCACTGCCGCCTTCGAGATCACGCGCGCCATGGTCGCCAGGCGCGACCGCCGCCACGCCCACACTTGTGGCGTGATGTAGTACAGCACGGGGATGCCGGCGCGGCGGGCCGCGGCGGCGACGCGCAGGTTGAACCCGGGATAGTCCACGCAGACCACCAGCGCGGTGCGCCCCGCTGCGAAGCGGCGTTCGAGCGCAGTCAGCAGCCGCCAATGCCGCGGGATCGCCTCGACGACCTCGACGAACCCCATGGCCGAGAGCGTCGCGCAGTCCACGACGACCTCGGCCCCGGCCGCGCGGAGCGCGTCGCCCCCGACGGCCACGAGCCGCAGGTCGGGTCGAAGGGCGGCGAGGGCCGCCGCCACCGGCCCCGCATGCAGGTCGCCGCTCGCCTCCCCGGTGACGAAGAGCACCTCGCGCGCCGGGGCGCCGCCCGTGGCCACCGCCCCCTCAACCGCCCCGCTGGGCGATGCCGTCGGCGATCGCCGTCTCGATCTGGCGCGCCACCGCGAGCGCCGCGCGCCCCTCGGCCAGCGACACCGCCGGCGCGCGCGCGCCCGCCGCGGCCGCCAGCCAGTCCTGGAACTCGAGCCGCAGCGTCTCGCCCTCGGGCGCCTCCAGCGGCACGCGCTCGGCGAAGGCGGAGGCCTCCTGCGGCGCGGTCGCGAGCACCGCAGGATCGACGTCCCCGCGAAGGCGCCAGAACGTGGCCGTCCCCGCCGCGAGGTCGCACTCGACGAGCCCCTCGCGCTGCACCACCACGAGCCGCCGCCGACGTGCCGCCGCCAGCCGCATGGCCGTCAGCGTCGCCGCACGGCCCCCGGTGAACGCGAGCCGCGCCTGTGCCACGTCCGGCGTGGGCTTCATCCAGGCCGCGCCGTCGGCGGCGATGCCGACGGGCACCGCCCCCAGCAGCCAGCAGGCGAGGTCGATGTCATGGATCATGAGGTCGAGCACGACCGAGACGTCGGCGCCGCGCGGGGTGTACGGCGCCAACCGCGTGGCCTCGACGTGCCACGCGTCCCGGACGACCGGTCGCGCCGCGCGCACCGCGCGGTTGTACCGCTCGACGTGCCCGACCTGCACCACCGCCCGCGTCGCCGCTGCCAGCGTCGCGAGCGCATCCGCCTCCTCGACGGTGGCCGTGACGGGCTTCTCGATGAAGGCGTGGCGGCCGGCCCCGAGCACCGTCGCCGCCGTCGCGGCGTGGTGCACCGTCGGCACGGCAATGCTGACCGCATCGGCGGCGTCCACCAGCGCCTCGAGCGACGGCAGGGCGCGCACGCCGAGTTCCCCCGCCACCCGCGCCGCCCGCTCGGGATCGGCGTCGAAGACGCCGACGAACGCGTCCCCGGCCAGCTCGCGCAGGATCCGGGCGTGGTGGAACCCGAGCGCTCCCGCCCCGGCGACGCCGACGCGCAGCCCCATCAGATGACCACGCCCCGCTCGCTCGCACCCACGAACGCGAGGAACGCCTGCACCTCGGGCAGCGCCTGCAGCTCCTTCTCCGCGCGTGTCATCGCCTGCGTGACGTTGAGCTCCGAGCGGAAGAAGAGCCGGTACGCCCGCTTGAGCTCGCGCACGACCTCGGGCGCGAAGCCCGAGCGCTCGAGACCGACCGAGTTCAGTCCGTAGAGCTTGATCGGATTGCCGACCGCCTTGATGAACGGCGGCACGTCCTTGGGGACGCGCGAGCAGCCGCCGATGAAGCTGTGCCGCCCGATCTTCACGAACTGGTGCACGGCGCAGAGCCCCGAGATGTTCACCCGGTCCTCGACCGTCACGTGCCCCGCGAGCTGCGACCCGTTGGCGATGATCACGTGGTCCCCCACGTGGCAGTCGTGGCCGAGGTGCACGTACGACATCAGGAAGCAGTACTTGCCGACCGTCGTGCGGAACGAGTGCGTCGTCCCGCGGTTGACGGTCGAGTAGTCGCGGATCGTCGTCCCCTCGCCGATCTCGACGGTCGTGACCTCGCCCTTGAACTTGAGGTCCTGCGGCGCGCCCCCGAGCGCCACGCCGGTACCGAGCGTGACCTGCGGCCCGAGGCGCACGTGGCGCTCGAGGATGCTGTAGGGGCCGATCCGGCAGCCGTCCCCGATCTCCACGTCCTCGCCGATGACGACGAAGGGGCCGATCTCGACGTCCGTCCCGATCCGCGCCCCCGGATCGACCACCGCCGTGGGATGGATGCGCGCGGTCACCGGTCGCGCACCATCGCCGCCATCTCCCCCTCGCAGACGACCTCGCCCTCCACCTTCGCGATCCCCTGGATGCGGCAGACGCGGCCGCGGATCTGCAGCACCTCGATCTCGAACCGCAGCTGGTCACCGGGCTTGACCGGCCGCCGGAACTTCACGTTGTCCAGACTCATGAAGTACACGACCTTCGTGTCCGGGTCCTCGACCGTCCCGAGCAGCAGCAGGCCGCCGACCTGCGCCATCGCCTCGACGATCAGCACGCCCGGCATGATGGGGTGGCCCGGAAAGTGCCCCTGGAAGAAGGGCTCGTTGATGGTGACGTTCTTGATCCCCACCACGCGCTTGCCCGGCTCCAGCTCGAGCACCCGGTCCACCAGCAGGAACGGGTAACGGTGCGGCAGGAGCTTGATGATGTCCTCGATTCCCAACTGCACGGCGTCCTCCTGGGTGGTGGCGTCGGCGACGATGGCCTGCACGAGCCGCATCGTCCCGCGATGACTGGGCCGGGTGGCGATGATCTTCCCCTGCACCGGGCGCCCCGCCAGCGCGAGGTCTCCCACGCAATCGAGCGCCTTGTGGCGCACGAACTCGTCGGGCCAGCGGAGCGTCCCCTCCACCAGGCCCCGGTCGTCGAGCACGAGCGCGTTGTCGAGCGACCCGCCCCGGATGAGCCCCCGTGCCCGCAGCGCCTCGACCTCCTGCACGAAGCCGAACGTCCGCGCCGAGGCGAGCTCCGCCCGGAAGTGCTCGGCCGTGACCGGCAGCGAGGTCCGCTGCCTCCCGATCGCCGGATGCGGGAAGTCGATCGTCACGTCGAGCACCAGCCCGTCGGCCGGCAGCGCCTCGTACGACGACTCCCCGTCGGTGACGCGGATCGGGCGGCGCACCACGAGGGGGGTGACGGTGCCGCCGTGCTCGACGATGCCGGCCGCCGTGAGCGCCGCGACGAACGCGGCCGCGCTCCCGTCCGCGATCGGCGGCTCGGGTCCCGTGCACTCGACCAGGCAGTCGTCCACGCCCAGCCCCGCGAGGGCCGCGAGCACGTGCTCCACCGTGTGGAACGCCGCCTCGCCCGTGCCGAGTTGCGTGCGACGCTCGGTCTGCACCGCGTGCGAGACGTGCGCGGGCACGGGCTCGGCGCCGGGCACGTCGACCCGCACGAAGGCCAGACCGGTCCCCGGTGCGGCAGGCGCGAACGTCAGCGTGCAGGGTCGGCCGAGATGCAGTCCCGTCCCTGTCACCGAGGCGCGGCCGGCGACCGTGCGGCGGCCCCGCGTCATGCGCCGTCGCGCTCCGCCGCCGGGGCCGCCGCGCGGGCCCCGGCGGCCAGCAGCCGCTCGAGCGGCTTGAGGAGCGCCGCGAGCTTGTGCAGCGCGGCGTACGCGCGCATCTGCTCGCGATGCGGCCGGGCCGGGAAGCCGGCCCACGTCTCCCCGGCGGGCACGTGGCCCACGACCCCCGACTGCGCTGCGATCCGCGCGCCGGCGCCGATGCGCACGTTGTCGGCCACGCCCGCCTGCCCCGCGAGGATCACGCCGTCGCCGATCTCCACCGATCCGGCGATCCCCACCTGCGCGATCAGCAGGCACGCCCGACCGATCCGCACGTTGTGCGCGACGTGCACGAGGTTGTCGAGCTTCGTCCCCGCCCCGATCACCGTGTCCGCCACCGTGCCGCGGTCGATGCAGCAGTTGGCCCCGACCTCGACATCGTCCTCGAGCACGCACCGCCCGACATGCGGCAGCTTCCGGTGCGCGCCGTCCGACCACACGTACTTGAAGCCCTCGTTGCCGATGGCGGACCCGGCGCGCACCCGGACGCGATGCCCGAGCGCGCTGCCGGGATGCAGCACGACGTGGGGGCCGATCTCGCAGTCGTCGCCCAGCGTGACGCCGCGGCCGACGACGGCGTGGGCGTGAATGGTCGCGCGGGCCCCGAGGCGCGCCCCGGCACCGATGACGGCCCCGGGGCCGATCGCCGCATCCGCCGGCACGGCCGCGCCCGGCTCGACGACCGCCGAGGGATGCACGCCCGGCTCCCGCGGCGGCGCCGTGAAGAGCAGCGGCAGGATCGAGAGCAGGGCCGCCTGCGGGTCCGCCACGAGGATGCGGGCCGGCACCTGCGGCGCCGCGTCGGCCAGCGCCGGCGGCAGCAGCAGCACCCCCGCGCGGGTCGCGGCGGCCAGTGCGGCGTAGCGCGGGGCGCCCAGGAACGACAAGTCGTCGGGCGTCGCGCGATCGAGCGGCGCGACGCCCGCAATGACAACCGCCGGGTCGCCGGCGAGCGTACCACCGACCCGGCGGGCGATCTCCTCCGCCGTCAGGCCGGCGGGGAGTGTGGTCACCGGGCCGGCGGCTTCGGGCGCTGCACGCCGGTCGGCTGGGCCACCGGGCCCGCGGCCTTCGGTGGCGTGGCGGGCGCGCCGGCCGGCGCCGTGGCACCCGCGGGCGGTGCCGCTGCCGCCGGCGCGCCCGGCACCTTCGCGGCGATGGGGAGCGACGGCTTGGGCATGGTGCGGAGCTTCGCGATCACCCGGTCGGTGAGGTCGAGATTCTTGTCCGACGCGACGATCGCCCCGCCCTGAGCGGCGTCGGCGTCGAAGATGATCGCATAGCCCTCGGCGGCCCGCATGTCCTCGAGCGCGAGGCGGATCTGCGCCGTGATCGGCTGCATCATCTCGGCCTGCCGCTGCTGGAAGCCGCGCTGCATCGCCTGCTGCATGATCTGCAGTTCCGCCTGCTTGGCGCGGAGGGCCGAGTCGCGCGTCGTGCGCAGCTTCTCGGTCATCGCGGGAGCGGCCTTCTGGAATTCCTGCACCTGGCGACTGAAGGTCTCGTCGAGCTTGCGGGCCGAGTCGGCGAGGGTCTGGTACTCCTTCTCGAGCGCGGCCTCGGCGTCGACGCGGCCGGGGGCCGACTCGAGCACGGCCTGCGAACGGATGTAGGCGATCTTCCCTCCGGCCGGCACCTGCGCCGAGAGGGGAGCGGCCACCAGCGCCAGGATGGCGGCGAACACGACACGTGACATGGGAGACTCCGAGGGATTGATGACCGGCATCAGAACAGCATGTTGCCGAGCCGGAAGTGGAACTGCCACTGGCCTCGCGGGTTGCCGAATTGATCGATCCGGTCGAAGCCGTAGGCGTAGTCGAGCCCGAGCGGCCCGAGCGGGGAAATGATCGAGACGCCGACGCCCGCCCCGCGGAACAGGCGCGTCGGGTCGAACTCCTGCGGCCGGCGCCACACGTTGCCGGCGTCGAAGAAGGTCGAGGCGTAGAACATCTGGTTGACGCGCAGGCCCAGCTCGGCCGTCGTCGAGAAGAACGCCCGGCCGAACGACTCCTGCCGCGCGTTGAAGCCGCCGGTGTTGGGGATGAAGCCCCCCGGCGTGATCGAGAACTCGGGGTAGCCGCGCAGCGGCTCGCCGAACATCACGCCGCCCATGGCGAAGTTCTGCGTGATGAAGAACGGCCCCGGGTCGCCGAAGACACCGCCGCCGCGCACGCTCAGGCCGGCGACGAGCTTGATCGGCGACTGGCCCAGCCCGCCGGCCCCGAACTGGTAGAGCGGCGCGTACGACCGGAGCTCGGTCGTATAGCGCGCGAAGGTGGCCGTGCCCCCCAGCGGCCCGCCGGTGAAGTTCGCCGTCACCGACTGCAGGCCGCCCTGCGACGCGAAGGGCATGTCGGCCCGCGTGTCGCGCTGGATGGTCGTCCCGACGGTCGAGCGGAAGCACCGGGTGCAGAACTGCTGCAGCGAGCCCAGCAGCCCGCCGGAGCCGAACTCCTGCCACTCGAAGTTGTAGTTCACGAACGCCCGCGTGAAGTACGACCGCGGCACGGGGAATCCGAGCTGGAAGTTCGCGCCGGTGCGGGTGTTGCGCCCGAGGTTCGCGATGATGAAGCGGTTGACGGAGCGGTACCCGTTGACCGACCCGGACAGCCGCGTCTGCCGGATCGCCGGGTCGCTGTAGGTGGCGTTGAAGTCGTTGATGACCGCGCCGAACTGCCACTGCAGCGACCCGCGCTTGCAGAGCCCGAAGAGGTTCGGCTGGTCAACCCCGATGAAGCCGCCCAGGCCGACGATCTGGCCGACGGACGCCCCGAAGTTGATGTTGCCCGTCCGCTTCTCCTTCACGCGGAAGATCACGTCCACATCGCCCTGGTCGTTCGCCGGCCGGGTGTCCGGCGGCGGCATCGGCGTCTCGAAGAGCCCCATGTTCCCGAGACTCTGGTACGAGCGCAGCAGGCGGTCCTGGTTGAACACGTCGCCCGGGATCATCACCAGCTGGTCGCGGATGCACTGCTCGGTCGTGTAGTCGTTCCCCTGGATGTCGATCCGGTTGACGATCGCCGGGCTCCCCTCGCTGACGATCCAGCGCAGGTCCACCCGCGGCTGCGAATCCGGCCCGATCCGCCGCTCGACCACCGGCCGGATCTGCGAGTAGATGTAGCCCTCGTTCGAGTAGGCCGTCTTGAGCTTCTGCGTCGCGTCGTCCCACTTCGTCTGGTTGAACACGTCCCGCGGCGCCGTGCGCCCGAGCAGCGTGCGCACCCGCTCGCCGACCGTGGGCGCCTGCTGGCCGAAGGGGTAGTAGATGTTGATCCCCTCGGTGTTGAAGCGCGTGTTCCCCTCGACCTCGAACTTGCCGATCTTGTACTGCGGGCCCTCGTCCACGACGAGGTCGACCAGCGCCTTCCCGCGCGGGCGGTTGACGAGCAGCGACTCCTTCGCGACCTGGAAGTCGATGTGCCCCCGCTCGGCGTAGAGCTTCGGCAGTCGCTCGGCGAGGTCCCCCTGGTAGGTCTCGTCGTCGAACTCGCCGTTGCGCCAGAACCAGAAGCCTTCCGGCTTGGTCTTCATCGCGGCCACGACCGCCCCGGGCGGCACGGACCGCGCCCCCTGCACGCGGATCCCCGAGACGGCGAGCCGCCGGCCCTCGTCCACGGTGAACGTGAGCGACATGCGGTCGCCGTTGCGCACGGTGTCCACGCCGATCCGCGCGAGGTAGTAGCCCGCCTTCTGGTAGAGCGAGTCGATGCGCCAGACGGAGCGGGAGACGAGCGCCGGGTCCACCGGCCGCCCGATGAGCACCTCGACCCGGTCCCGCACGTCCCCCTCGCCGATCGCCTGCGGCCCGCGCACGGCGACGGTCGAGAGAATGGGCCGCTCCTGCACCGTGATCGTGAGCGCCGCCTTGACGCCGTCGGTGGAGACGCGGCAACCGATGGCGACGCGGTCGTACTGCCCCGACTGGTACAGGTTGCGGAGCGCATTCTGGATCACGCGCGCCGAGATCGCCTCGCCCGTGCGGATCGCCGCGTCCTCGAGGATCGTCAGGTCGTCGATCCGGCGATTGCCGCTGACGAGGATCGTGTCGGGGGCGACGCAGCGCGGGTCCTGCGCGGCGACTGGCGCGGGCACCGAACAGACGACGAAGGCCGCGACCGCGCACGCGATCGCCGGCCCGGGGATCCGGGGAAACGGCATAGCTCGGAAATATACACCGGTGCGAGGGCAAGGTCCCACCCGTCGCCCGCCCGCCGCGTCGCTGGTCTCGTCGCCGAGACCGCGCGGGCCGCCCCGGATGTCCCGCGCGCGGCACCCGCGCGCGGCACCCGCGCGCGGCACCCGCGCGCGGCACCCGCGCGCGGCACCCCGGCCGGACGCGACCGGGGGGCGGCCCTGCGTCGCAGGCACCGCCCCCCGGTCCCGCCGGACGCCGCTCCGTCAGGCCTGTGGCGCCGGCGACGCCGGCACCGTGAACTCCAGCTTCGAGTTGTCCGCCGACGCGTCCACCAGGATCTCGTCGCCCTTCGCGAACTCGCCGACGAGGATCTTCTCCGAGAGCGGGTCCTCGATCCAGCGCTGGATCGCCCGCTTGAGCGGCCGCGCCCCGTACTTCTCGTCGTAGCCGTGCTTGACGAGGAAGTCGTTGGCCCGGTCGGTGAGCTTGAGGGTGAGCTCCTCGTCCTTGAGGCGCGACTGCACGTCGCGCAGCATGACCGAGACGATCTGCCCGACATGCGCGCGCGAGAGCGGATGGAAGACGATGACGTCGTCGAGCCGGTTGAGGAACTCCGGGTTGAAGGCGTGCTGCAACTCCTCCTTCACCTTGTCCTGGATCCGCGCGAAGTTCTGCTCGCCCTCCACGGCGTTGAAGCCCAGGCCGCGCCCCTTCGTGATGTCCTTGGCGCCGACGTTGGACGTCATGATGACCACGGTGTTCTTGAAGTCGATCAGGCGCCCGTAGTTGTCCGTCAGGTGGCCCTCGTCGAGCACCTGCAGGAGGATGTTGAACACGTCCGGGTGCGCCTTCTCGATCTCGTCGAGCAGGATCACGCTGTACGGCTTGCGCCGCACCGCCTTGGTGAGCGTCCCCGAGTCCTCGTAGCCGACGTACCCCGGCGGCGCGCCGATGAGCCGCGACACGGAGAACTTCTCCATGTACTCGCTCATGTCAACGCGGATGAGCGCGCTCGCGTCGGCGAAGAGGAACTTCGCCAGCTGCCGCGCCACCTCCGTCTTGCCGACGCCGGTGGGGCCGCAGAAGATGAACGAGCCGATCGGCCGCTTGGGGTCCTTGAGACCGGCGCGGCTGCGCCGGATCGAGCGGGCGAGCGCCTTGATGGCGTCCTCCTGCCCGATCACCTGCGCGTGCATCTCCTCCTCCATCTTGAGGAGCCGCGTGGTCTCCGCCTCCTGCAGGCGCGTCACCGGGATGCCCGTCCACCGGCTCACGATGAACGCGATGTTCTCCTCGGTGAGCTCCGGCCGGTGCGACTGCCGGGCCTGCTCCCATTCCTCCTGCTTCCGCCGGATCTCCGCCTGCAGCTCGCGCTCCGAGTCCCGCAGCGCCGCCGCCCGCTCGAAGTTCTGGTCGCGGACCGCCGACTCCTTCTCGCCGTTGACCTTCTCGAGCTGCTCCTTGAGCGCCCCCACCTCCGGGGGCGGCACCTGCGCCGCCATGCGCGCCCGCGCCCCCGCCTCGTCGATCACGTCGATCGCCTTGTCCGGCAGGAATCGGTCGGTGATGTAGCGCTCGGAGAGCTTGGCCGCCGCGAGGAGCGTCTCATCGGAGATGCGCACCTTGTGGTGGTCCTCGTACTTCTTCCGCAGCCCCTTGAGGATCTCGACCGTCTCCTCGACCGACGGCGGGTCCACCACCACCGTCTGGAAGCGGCGCTCGAGCGCCCCGTCCTTCTCGATGTACTTGCGGTACTCGTTGAGCGTGGACGCGCCGACGCACTGCAGCTCGCCACGCGCCAGCGCCGGCTTGAGCATGTTCGAGGCGTCGATCGCCCCTTCCGCCGCCCCCGCCCCCACCAGCGTGTGCAGCTCGTCGATGAACAGGATGATGTTCTTGTTCTGGGCGATCTCGTTCATGACCGCCTTGAGCCGCTCCTCGAACTGCCCGCGGTACTTCGTCCCCGCGATCACCGCCGCCATGTCGAGCGACAGCACGCGGTTGTCCCGCAGCGAGTCCGGACAGTCGCCCGCGGCGATCAGCTGCGCGAGCCCCTCGACGATCGCGGTCTTCCCCACCCCCGGCTCGCCGATCAGCACCGGGTTGTTCTTCTTGCGCCGCGAGAGCACCTCCATCACCCGCTCGATCTCCTTGAACCGCCCGATCGTCGGGTCGAGCTGCCCCTCGCTCGCCAGCGTCGTCAGGTCGCGGCAGAAGTGGTCCAGCGCCGGGGTCTTCGACTTCTTCTCCCCCTTCTGGCTCGGTGCCGGCGGCGGCGGCGGCGCCCCCCCGCCCTGCGCCTGCGCCGAGGCGTCCTGCGGCATCTCCGTCCCCAGCAGGCGCAGCGTCTCCGTCCGCGCCGCGTCGAGATTCACCCCCGCGTCCGCCAGTACCTGCGCCGCGATCCCCTTCTCCTCCCGCAGCAGCCCGAGCAGCAGGTGCTCGGTGCCGACGTAGCTGTGCGACAGCTCGCGCGCCTCGCTCATGGCGAGCTCGAGCACCTTCTTCGCCCGCGAGGTGTACGGCAGGTCGGGGCCGGTCGCCTGCGCCGCCTTCCCCTTCTTGACCGTGTCCTCGATCTTCTGCTGGATCTCCTCGAGGTCCACGTCGAGGTTCTTCAGCACCGCGGCCGCGACGCCCTCCCCTTCACGGATCAGCCCGAGCAGGATGTGCTCGGTGCCCACGTACTCGTGGTGAAGGCGAGCCGCCTCCTCCCGCGCCATCGCCAGGACCTTCCGGACCCGTTCCGTAAAGTTGTACCCGTTCATGCCACGCGCCTCGCGCCCTTGGGAGGAGTCAACCCCGCACGGAATCTTCGGCCAGCAACTGCCGCACGTACCGCGCCCGGGCCTGGTTCGCCTCCCCCTCGCCGAGGGAGCGCCCTTCCGCCCGCGCCAAGTGCGCCGTCTGGCTGAATATCAGGAGCTTGTTGAGCGTGTATACACTCAGGCCGCCGATCAAGTTCAGACCGACCGCGAGGCGTACCCCGCTTAGGTAATTCATTGCCTCTTCGAAGGAAAGGCTCCGGGCGTACCGCAAGGTTCCATAGGCCCGCCAGAGCTTGTCCTCGATGATGTACCCCGCCTGCCGGACCAGCACCCGCCGCGCCTCCTGCTCCTGCTCGATCACGTACCGGACCATCTTCTCGAGATGGTCGATCAGGTCGTCCTCGGACTTCCCCAGCGTCGTCTGGTTCGAGATCTGGAAGAAGTTGCCCAGCACCTCCGACCCCTCGCCATACAGCCCGCGGTAGGTCAGCCCCACCTGCTGGAGCCCCGTCAGCACCTTCTGGATCTCCTTCGTCAGGACCAGGCCCGGCAGGTGGATCAGAACCGAGGCCCGCATCCCCGTCCCCGTGTTGGTCGGGCACGCCGTCAGGAAGCCGAACTGGTCGTGCCACGCGTACGGCAGCACCGTCCCCAGTTCCCGGTCGAGCCGCTCCACCGCCGCGTACGCCGCGTCCACCGCGAACCCCGACCGCAGCGCCTGGAGCCGCAGGTGATCCTCCTCGTTCACCATCACCGAGGCGTCATGGCCCCCCAGCAGCAGTGCCGCCCCGATCCGCACCGGGAGCGTCGCCTCGACCCCCGCCAGTTCCTTGCTCACCAGGTGCCGCTCGTGAAGCAGCAGGCGGTCGACCGGCGCGAGTTCGTCCACCCGCACCAGCACACCGCCCGTCAGCGAGTCCACCTGCGGCATCGCCGAGCGCACCTGCGACAGGATCCGCAGCCGCTCGCCGTCCCGCGACCGCCCCGTGAAGGCGTATCCCTGCACGTTGCGCGCGAGCCGGATCCGCGTGCTCAGCACGATGTCGGCGTGCGCCCCCGACGCGTCCAGCCAGCCGAGCCCGCCGTCCGGCAGCAGCGACAGGTCGAGCGTCATTCGAGCCCCCGGATCTGGTCGCGCAGCGACGCCGCCTGCTCGAACTGCTCCGCGTCGATCGCCCGCTTGAGAGCCGCCCGCAGTTCGAGCAGCGAGTTCTGCCGCTGCGCCCCCTCCGGGAGCGGCGGCTCGTAGCGGCGACCGGCGTGCGTGTGGTCGCCGTGCACCCGCTTGAGCAAGTCGCGCAGCGGCTGGTCGAACGCCCCGTAGCACGCCGGACACCCCAGCCGCCCCGACGCCCGGAACTCCCGCAGGGTCAGGCCGCACACCGTGCAGGCCGTCCCGTCGCGCACCGGCCCCGGCAGCTGCTGCTGCGCGGCCTTGATCAGCGCGCCCAGCGGCGTCGTCGGCAGCGCGACCGTCGTCTCCACCCCCTTCTCGGCCGCGCACCGCTCGCACAGGTGGACCTGCGTCACCGCGTTGTCCACGATCGACGTCAGGTGTACCACCGCATCGCGGTCCTTGCAGTTATCGCACAGCATCCCGTCCTCGCTCCGGTCCCACCTCGCCGGCGACCAGCCGGCCGTCGGCAAGGTGCAGCACCCGATCCGCCCGTGCGGCCAGCGACGGGTTGTGGGTCACCACCACCGTCGCCGTCCCCTCGTCCTTCGCCAGTCGCACCAGCAGCGCGTGGAGCGCCTCGGCGTTGTGCCAGTCGAGATTCCCCGACGGCTCGTCGGCCAGCAGCACCCGCGGCTTCGCCGCGAGCGCCCGCGCGACCGCCGTACGCTGCTGCTCCCCGCCCGACAGCGCCGCCGGCCGGTGATGCAACCGGGGGCCCAGCCCCACGAGTTCCAACAGCCCCCGCGCCCGGGCCCGCGCCTCGCCCTCCGGCACCCCACCGATCCGCAGGGGCATCATGACGTTCTCGAGCGCCGTGAACTCCCGCAGCAGGTGGTGGAACTGGAAGACGAATCCCACCGTCCGGTTGCGCAGCGCGGTCCGCTCCGCCTCCGATAGCCCGTCCAGCGGCTGGCCGCCGATGGCGATCGTCCCCGCCGTGGGGACGTCGAGCGCCCCGAGGAGGTGCAGCAAGGTGCTCTTGCCCGCGCCGCTCGCCCCGACGATCGCCACCAGCTCCCCCGGCTCGACGGCGAGGTCCACCCCGTCCAGTACGCGCACCGGCTGGCCGTCGTTGTCCACGTAGGTCCGGACGACGCCGGACGCGAGCAGGGCCGGGTAGCTCATTCGTGGCGGATCGCCTCGACCGGCTGCAGCGCGGCGGCGGCCCGGGCGGGCCAGATCGTCGCCACGCCGGCGATGATCAAGCTCGCCACGGCCGTCACCGCGACGTCGGACCAGTCGGTGAGCACCGGCAGGTGGTCGATGAAGTACACCGACGAGTCGAGCGCGATCAGCTTCCCCCGGTCCACCGCCACCGAGGCGCCCAGGCCGAGCACGAGCCCGAGGAACGTCCCGAAGCCGCCGATCAGCACCCCCTGCAGCAGGAACACTGTCCGCACCGACGCGGCGGGGAGGCCCATGGCCCGCAGGATGCCGATCTCGCGCGTCTTGTCCGCCACGACCATCGTGAGCGTGCTCACGATGTTGAACGCCGCGACCAGCACGATGAGCAGCAGGATCACCCCCATGCCGAGCTTCTCGAGCTTGAGCGCCTGGAACAGGGAGCGGTTCTGCTCCTGCCAGTCCACCGTGCGATACGGATAGCCGAGCGAGTCGGCCAGCGCTCCGCCGACGAGCGGCGCCCGCCACCGGTCGGTGGTGCGCACCTCGAGCCCGGTGACGGCGGTACCGAGCGCGGCGAACTCCTGCGCCGCCTCGAGCGGCAGGTACACGTAGCCGTTGTCGTACTCGTACATCCCGGTGCTGAAGAGCCCGGTGACCTCGAACGCGTACGTGGCGGGGACGAACGTGCCGAGCGTGGGCGACAGCCGGGCCCCCGCGAACGCCACCAGCCGCACCGTGTCGCCCGGGAAGACGTTGAGCCGCTGGGCCAGCAGGCGCCCGAGCACGGCGCCGCGCCGCTGGCCCGCGCGCGTCCGGAACGAGAAGTCGCCCGAGACGGCGTGCGTGCGGATCGGCGTGACGGCATCGCCGACGGGCTCGGTCTCGAGCCCGTACACGTACACCCCCTCGGCGTACCCCGCGCCGGCGCTGATGCCCCCCTGCGTGATCACGAAGGGGGCCGCCGCCACCACGCCGGGAAAGCCCCGGACGCGGTCGCGAAGCGGGCCCCAGTCGTCGAGGGTCAGCGCGTCGCCGTACGTCAGGACGCGCACGTCGGGACTGCCGACCAGGATCTTCTCCCGCAGGTCGGTCTGGAGCCCGTTCATGACGCCCATGATCAGCACGAGCGCCGCCACCCCCACCACGACCCCGCCGATGGCGATGGCCGAGATGAGCGAGACCACGCGCGACCCCCGCCGGCTGCGGAGGTAGCGGAGCGCGATCGACCACTCGAGCGGCGTCGCCATCGGACGGCCTACTGTTCCGGCCGCAAGGCCGGGAAGAGGATCACGTCGCGGATGTGCGACGTCCCGGTCAGGAACATGAAGAGCCGGTCGATGCCGATCCCCACGCCCCCCATCGGCGGCATGCCGTACTCCATCGCCCGGAGGTAATCCTCGTCCACGCCCGAGGCCTCCTCGTCACCCGCATCGCGGAGGACGGCCTGCGCCTCGAGCCGGCGGCGCTGGTCGAGCGGGTCGTTGAGCTCGCTGAAGGCATTGGCCAGCTCGGTGCCGCGCGCGAACAGCTCGAACCGCTCGGTGAGCCGCGGGTCGCCGCGCTTGGGCTTCGCCAGCGGCGAGAGCTCGAGCGGGTAGTCGAGCACGAAGGTCGGCCGGTCGAGCGTCCGTTCGACGAGCGCACCGAAGAGCTCGTCGAGGAGCTTCGGACGGCTCATGGCGTCCACCCCGGCCACGCCCGCCCGCGTCGCCGCCGCCCGCAGGGCGGCGTCGGTCAGGTCGAGCACGTGCGGCACGCCGAGCCGGGCCGAGAGCGTCGGCGCCCAAGCGACCCGCGCGAACGGCGGCGCGAGAAAGTCGCCGTCGAGCGTCCCCGTCCGCTCGGCCAGCGGCCCGAGGGCGTCGCGCACCGCACCGGCCGCACGCACGAGCAGCGCCTCGACGATGTCCATCATCGTCGTGTAGTCGGCGTAGGCGTGGTAGAACTCGAGCATCGTGAACTCCGGATTGTGCGTCCGGTCGATACCCTCGTTGCGGAAGTCGTGGCCGATCTCGTACACCCGCTCGAAACCGCCGACGACCAGCCGCTTGAGGTAGAGCTCGTCGGCGATGCGCAGGTAGAGCGTCTGGTCGAGCGCGTTGTGGTGCGTCGTGAAGGGCTTCGCCATCGCGCCGCCGTACTGCGGCTGCAGCACCGGCGTCTCGACCTCGAGGTAGCCGAGGCCGTCGAGGTGGGCGCGGATGGCGGAGATCATGCGGGAGCGGGCGGCGAAGTGCCGCCGCACCTCGGGGTGGACGGCGAGGTCGGCATACCGCTGGCGGGAGCGCTGCTCCCCGTCCTCGAGCGCCCCGTGGCGCACCACCGTGCCGTCCGCCTGCAGCTCCTCCTTGCCGAAGGGCAGCGGGCGCAGCGACTTGGCGAGCAGCGTCACGGCCGTCGCCTGCACGGTCGTCTCCCCGGTGCGCGTGCGCATGAGCGTCCCTGCCACCCCCACCACGTCGCCGATGTCGAGCAGCTCGACGAGCCGCCACGCCTCGCCGAGGTCGTCGCGGCGGAAGTAGCACTGGATCCGCCCGGTGTCGTCGGCGAGATGCGCGAAGGCGGTCTTGCCGTGGCCGCGCCAGTTGACGAGTCGCCCCGCGACGCGCACGGGCACCGGCGCCGCGTCGGCCGACTCGGCGGGCGGGATCGCCGCCAGCGCCTCCGCCGCGTGGTGCGTGCGGTCGTAGGCGTACGCGAACGGGACGAGCCCCGCCGCCTCGATCGCCGCGAGCTTCTCGCGGCGCGCCTGCATCACGAAGTTGAGGTCCTCGCTCACGCCGCGTCGCCCTGCCGCTTGAGGTACGCCTCGATGAACGGGTCGATCGCCCCGTCGAGCACCTTGTGCACGTCCGTGACCTTCAGCTCGGTCCGATGGTCGTTCGCCATCGTGTACGGCTGGAGCACATAGCTGCGGATCTGCGAGCCGAAGCTCACGTCCTGCTTCGTCGAATCGAGCGCCGCTCTGGCCGCCTGCTGCTTCTCCAGTTCCCGCAGGTACAGCTTGTTCTTGAGCTGCTTCATCGCATGCTCCCGGTTCTTGTGCTGCGACCGTTGCTGCTGGCACGAGACGACGATCCCCGACGGCAGGTGCGTCAGCCGCACTGCCGAGGACGTCTTGTTGACGTGCTGGCCGCCCGCCCCCGAGGCGCGGAAGACGTCCATCTTGATGTCCTCGTCGCGGATCTCGATGTTGATCTCCTCGTTCACCACCGGATACACGAAGATCGACGCGAAGCTCGTGTGCCGCCGTGCCTGCGAGTCGTACGGCGAGATGCGCACGAGCCGGTGCACGCCGGTCTCCGCCCGGAGGAACCCGAACGCCGACGGCCCCTTGATCTCCAGCACCGCCCCCTTGATCCCCGCCTCCTCGCCCTCCGACAGGTCGAGGATCTCCACCGCGTAGCCCTTCCGCTCGGCCCAGCGTGTGTACATGCGCATGAGCATCTGGGCCCAGTCCTGCGCCTCCGTTCCGCCGGCACCGGCGCTGATCTCCACCTGAGCGTCGCGGAAGTCGTCCTTCCCCTGCAGCAACGAGCGGAGCTCGAACGCCTCGGCCTCGTCACGGATCGCCTCGGCCTCGCGCGTCGCATCGGCCTCCATGGCCGGGTCCGGCTCGAGCGCCAGCAGTTCCTCGAGCTCCCGCGCGTCCGCGACCCGCTGCTGCAGGCCGTCGTGCGGCTCGACCCAGTTCTTGAGGGTCTTCACTTCCTGCACCGTCGCCTGCGCCGCCGCCTGGTCGTTCCAGAAGGCGGCGTCGGCCATCCGGCCCTCGAGTTCGCTCAGCCGCGCGCGCTTCGCGTCGAGGTCAAAGGAACCTCCGGAGCTCGACGAGCTTCTCGGCGGCGGCGGCCAGCACCTGGCCGCGATTCGTGGCGTCGGACATCGGCGTGGGGAACAAGTCGGACGCGGGCCGCTCCTGCCGGTTGCAGGGGCGGCCCGCGACGTGTCGGTAAGCTAGCGGAACGCCCCGGCGTTCTGCACTGCGCGCGGGGCGCCCGGGGCCGCGCCGACCTCAGAACACCTTCGAGCCGTTCGCGAGGATCTCGTTCAGCGCGTCCGTGAAGTGCGACGTGGACTCGGCGAACTCCTTGCCGAGCTGGTCCACGTACTCCTCGTAGCTCTTCCTGATCTCCTCGTCGAAGAGCTGCGGCAGCGTCCCGTTCCTGAGACCATCCTCGCGACGCTGCGGATGGTACACGACGAGGTCGCTGATCAGCGCCCGGGCCAGCCGCTTTGCCTTGGCGTTCGGGTCGTTGGCGAGGAACGGATTGATCGGACGACGGCCCTCCGGGGTCGCCCCGACCGTCTGCGACGGCCTCGCGGAGGCGGGGACCGGCGCGGCGGGCGCAGACGGCGGCGGCGTGGGCGCAGGGGCCGACATGGCGGGCGCGGACGGCGGCGGCGTGGGCGCAGGGGCCGACATGGCGGGCGCGGACGGCCGAGGCGGCGTGGCGGGCATGGGCGGCCGAGGCGGTGCCGGCGCGGCAGCCGGACCAGCCGGACCAGCCGCGAACGGCCGCTGCGGAGGCGCCGGAGCCGCGGGTGGCGTCCTCGGGCCCGGGGTCGGGGCGCCGATCGCCGGTCGCGGCGGCGACGCGCCGGGGGCAACCGGCGGCATCGGCGGCATGGGCGGTCTGGGAGCCGCCCCCGGCGCGGACGGAGCCGCTCCGGCAGCCGTAGGTGCCCCCATCGGCGCCGGCGCAACCGGCGGGCGCGGGGGCATCGGGGGCATCGGGGGCATCGGCGACGGCGCGACGGACGCCGCAGGAGGCATGCGAGGGGGTGGAGCGGGCGGCATGACCGGGGCGGCCGTGGGACCAGGGGCGCGCGGCGCCATGGCCGGCACCGCCGCCGGTGTCGGGGCGCGCGGCGCCATGGCCGGCACCGCCGCCGGTGTCGGGGCGCGCGGCGCCATGGCCGGCACCGCCGCCGGTGTCGGGGCGCGCGGCGCCATGGCCGGCACCGCCGCCGGTGTCGGGGCGCGCGGCGCCATGGCCGGCACCGCCGCCGGTGTCGGGGCGCGCGGCGCCATGGCCGGCACCGCCGCCGGTGTCGGGGCGCGCATCGGTGTCCCACCGAAGCCGCCAGCCACGGCGGCCCCGCCGGCCGGAGCCGGGGGCTCGATACCCATGAATCCCTTGGAGACCCGCTGCGTCGGGGTCGGCCTCGCGACCGGGGCCTCCGCGGGAGGCATGGCCGGGCTCGAGGCCGGCCTCCCCACGCCCGAGGGCCCGGCAGCCGGAGTGGCGACCGGCGCGTTGCGGAACAGCGGCGACGCCGACCGTGCGAAGTCGGCATTCGCCGAGGCAGGGTCCCCCGCGATGCGGATCACCGCACCGCACACCTCGCACCGGGCGCGAATCCCGCCCGTCGGTACCTTCGCCGGATCGATCCGGTAGACCGACTGGCACTCCGAGCAACTGACGTTCACTTGGCGTCTCCGTGCGGCTGGCCGCCTGCCGGTGTCGGGCGATGGCCGATGTCCGCCCCCAGGTCCTGGCGGCGGTCGAAGGTGTAGACCGAACCGGGCAGCGTCTTGGCGTAGCTCTTCATCTCGGTCGCGAGTTCGGAGACCTGCGCGGCGTGGGTGAAGTGCCGGCGCTCGTTGCTGACGACGCCGATCGAGACCGTCATGAGCGGCACCCGGTGCAGCTGGCCCCGCCGGTCCTTGCCGAAGAAGTAGCCGGCGCGCCGGTCCTGCTCGGAGTACTGGAAGGGCACGAGCGTGTCGAAGACGTCGACGACCTCGGCGCACACCTGCCGCACCGCATCGAGGGGGACGATGAAGATGAAGTCGTCCCCCCCGATGTGGCCGACGAAGCCGGCCTCGCCGCAGATCCCCTTGACGATGTCGTGCAGGATGCGCGCGAGGATGCGGATGACCCGGTCGCCGTCGTAGTAGCTGTAGCGATCGTTGAATTCCTTGAAGTGGTCGAGGTCGGCATAGCAGACCCCGAAGATCTCGCCGGCCGCGAGGCGCTTGCCGATGTCCAGCTCGATCTCGTGCGAGCCCGGCAACCGCGTGGACGGATGCACGACCGTGTCCCGGTCGGACCGCCGCAGCAGCACGTCGAGCCGGAGTCCCGCCTCCCCCGGCGTGGTCGAGGCGCGCAGGACCTCATCGGCCCCGGCATCGAAGGCGGCCGCGAAGGCCGTGTCGTCGTCGCGCGTCACGACGACGCACGGCACGATGCCGGTGAAGGAATCGGCCTTGAGCCGACCGCACGCCTCGAGTGCCGCGACCTGGTGGGTGCGGGCGTCGATCATGACCACGCGCGGCCGGCCGCGGAGCGCTATCGCCATCAGGTCGTCAGCGGTGGCGATCGTCTGCGAGGGCCAGCCGCGCCGGATCACCCACGCCGACAGGATCTCGGGGGGTGCCTGGCTATCGGGGCTGAAGAAGATGGCGGACGAATTGGCCACTCGCGGACGCAATCGGGGTGTCGGTCGAAGTTACCGGTTCGGACGACCGATGGTCAAACGGCGTGCCGACGCGGTGGCCTGCGGTGGGGCACTCCGGGAAATGACGCCCGGTCCTCCCCTGGGGTCACGCCCGGCGCCTAGCCGATCGGCAGGGCGTCATCCACGATAAGGATCGGGATGCCGTCGCGAACGGGATACGACAGGCGACAGGCGGCGCACTCGAGCGCCTCGGGGGCCGCCCCCCGGGGCAGGAGCGGCCCTCGGCACTTGGGGCACACGAGGATCTCGAGGAGTTCGAGGGGCAGCGTCATGCGTCGGATTCCGGGGCGCGATAGCCGAAGCGCGCCATGGCGTCCGGCGAGCGTCGCCAGTTGGGGGTGACCTTGACCCAGATGTCGAGGAACACGGGGCCTCCGGTCAGGCGCTCGAGCTTCAGCCGGGCGGCCGTGCTCAGCGCCTTGATGCGTTGTCCCCCTGCCCCGAGCAGGATGCCCTTCTGGCTGTCGCGCTCGACATGGAGGGTCACGCGAATGTAGGTCGGGGACCGGTCCTCGCGGAACTCCTCGACGACGCAGGCCACCGAGTAGGGGACTTCCTCGTCGAGCTGCTCGAGCGCCGTCTCGCGGATGAGTTCGGCCGCGAAGAACCGCAGGGACTGGGTGGAGAGCTCGTCGGGCGGGTAGAGGAACGGATGGTCCGGGAGCCGGTCGGCGATGCCTCGGAGCAATCCCTCGATCCCGGCGCCGCTCTTGGCGGAGACGACGTGGTCGACCGAGGGGGCGAGCGCCTCCCGCTGCTGTCGGGTCAGGGTGTCGCCCTTGTTGAGGACCCGGAGGACCGGGGCACGGAGGGGGTGTCCGACCTCCGGGACGAGGGTCGCCAGGGGCGGAGGGGGCCCGTCGGCGACGTCGGCGAGGTGGACGACCACATCGGCCTCCCGCAGGGCGGCGATGGCGACGCCCCGCATGACCGCGTGCAGGGCGTACTCGGGATCGAGCAGTCCCGGGGTGTCGAGAAAGACGAACTGGCGGTCGTCGTCGGTGCGGATGCCGACGACGCGGTCGCGCGTGGATTGGGGCTTGGGACTCGTGATCGCGAGAGTCTCGCCCACGAGGCGATTGAGCAGCGTGGACTTGCCGGCGTTTGGCTTTCCGACGAGGGCGACGAATCCGGCCTTGGGCATGGCGGCGGTTCGGGGGCGACGGGGAACGCGAAACCCCCGCCAATCACGGGGATTGACGGGGGTCTCACAGGGGTGCCGGCGACGGCCTACTCTCCCGCGCTCTCTCGAGCGGAGTACCATCGGCGCTGCAAGGCTTAACGACCGTGTTCGGAATGGGAACGGGTGTGGCCCTTGCGCTCTAGTCGCCAGCGAACATGGCAACGAAGGGTGACAGTGATCTGGAATCAACGCGATCGCGATAAGCGTCGCGGTAAGGGGACACACGGTTTGCATGTCCGTGGTCCATAAGAAGCAGTCAAGCCTCACGGGCGATTAGTACCGGTTCGCTCGGAACGCCTTGCAGCGCTTCCACGGCCGGCCTATCGACGTAGTGGTCTCCTACGGCCCTTCAGGAGGGTCAAGCCCTCAGGGAGAATTCATCTTGGGGTGGGTTTCCCACTTAGATGCTTTCAGCGGTTATCCCGTCCAACCATCGCTACCCGGCGTTGCAGCTGGCGCCACAGCCGGGACACGAGCGGGTCGTCCGACTCGGTCCTCTCGTACTAAAGTCCGCTCCCCTCAATTCTCCAGCGCCCACGACGGATACAGACCAAACTGTCTCACGACGTTTTGAACCCAGCTCATGTGCCACTTTAACCGGCGAACAGCCGGACCCTTGGGACCTTCTCCAGCCCCAGGATGTGACAAGCCGACATCGAGGTGCCAAACCGCATCGTCGATGTGAACTCTCGGATGCGATAAGCCTGTTATCCCCAGCGTACCTTTTATCCGTTGCGCGATAGCCGCCCCACGGCGGTCTACCGGATCACTTTGGCCCACTTTCGTGGCGGCTCGACTTGTCAGTCTCACCGTCAGGCAGGCTTCTGCCAATGCACTCTACAAGCGCGAGTACCGACCGCGCTGAGCCTACCTTCGCGCGCCTCCGTTACGCTTTCGGAGGCGACCGCCCCAGTCAAACTGCCCGTCTGCCACGGTCCCAGCAGAGGTTTGCTCTGCGTGGTGAGGACGTTACACGAACCAGGGTGGTATTTCACTGATGCCTCCGCCCGAGCTGGCGCCCGGGCCTCGACGGCTCCCACCTATGCTACACAGTTTCGTGCGACGTCCAATGACAAACTGCAGTAAAGGTGCATGGGGTCTTTTTGTCCTGTCGCGGGTAATCGGAATCCTCACCGATACTGCTATTTCGCCGAGCACGTGGTCGAGACAGTACTCAAGTCGTTACGCCATTCGTGCAGGTCGGAACTTACCCGACAAGGAATTTCGCTACCTTAGGACCGTTATAGTTACGGCCGCCGTTTACCGGGGCTTCGGCTCGAAGCTTCGCCTTGCGGCTAACCTCTCCCCTTAACCTTCCGGCACCGGGCAGGCGTCAGTGCATATACGGCGCCTTGTGCGGCTTGGCATGCACCTGTGTTTTTGCTAAACAGTCGCTTGAGTCGATTCTCTGCGACCGGAGCGGGCGTGTTTGTTACCCTCTCCGGCATCCCTTCTTCCGAAGTTACGGGATCATTATGCCGAGTTCCTTGACCACGTTTCACTCGAACACCTTAGGCTGCTCGCCTCGCCTACCTGTGTCGGTTTGCGGTACGGACGCTGCCAGCACTTCCGATCGAAGCTTTTCTTGCGTGTCGACTCCAGAGAACTCGCGCTTGGGTTGCCCCGCGCACTCGCATTCAGGTCTCGGCTTGCGCCTACACCCTTAGACGGCCATCCACAAGGCCGCTCCCCTTTCGTTCCACGGTCCCTTCGTCGGTGTTAACGCACTGTCAGCGGGGCCGGAATTTTGACCGGCTGTCCATCGGTTACGCCTCTGGGGCCTCACCTTAGGGTCCGCCTCACCCTGCGCTGATTGCCATGGCGCAGGAATCCTTAGGCTTACGGTGTACGGGGTTTTCACCCGTATTTGCGCGTACTTAATCCGGCATCCTCACTTCCGGTCGCTCCAGGTCAACGTTTCCACGGACCCTTCAGTGCTCCCGGAACGCTCTCCTACCCCTGCAGCAATGCTGCAAGGCCAAGCTTCGGCGGGCGGCTTAATCCCGACCATTCTCGGCGCGTTCCCGCTGGACTGGTGAGCTATTACGCACTCTTTAAAGGAATGGCTGCTTCTAAGCCAACCTCCCAGTTGTCAATGCAGGAACACATCCTTCGCTATACTGAGCCGCCACTTCGGGGCCTTAGCTGTGGCTCTGGGTTCTTTCCCTCTCGCCGCTGGACATTATCGCTCAGCGACTGCCTCCCGAGGTCCATGCCGATGGTATTCGGAGTTTGGTAAGGGTTGGTACCGGCTTCGCCAGCCCGCGCCTTTCCAGTCGCTCTACCCCCACGGCACAATGCTCGAGGCTCTACCTCAATAGATTTCGGAGAGAACCAGCTATCTCCAGGCTTGATTGGCCTTTCACCCCTACCCACAAGTCATCCGAACGGTTTTCAACCCATACCGGTTCGGGCCTCCACTGGGTGTTACCCCAGCTTCACCCTGCTCATGGGTAGATCGCCCTGGCTTCGGGTCTACCGCCGCATACTCTGGACGCCCTCGTTACAGGACTCGCTTTCGCTCTGGCTCCGCGGCTGAGCCGCTTAGCCTCGCATGCGACGAGTAACTCGCCGGATCATAATGCAAAAGGCACGCAGTCAGGGGCCGAAGCCCCCTCCTACCGCTTGTAAGCACGTCGTTTCAGGATCTGTTTCACTCCCCGCACAGGGGTGCTTTTCACCTTTCCCTCACGGTACTCGTCTACTATCGGTCACACGAGAGTGTTTAGGCTTGGAGGGTGGTCCCCCCAGTTTCACGCCCGATTTCTCGGGTCGGGCGTTACTCAGGAACTCCACTACGCATGGTCCATGGCTTTCGCCTACCGGGCTGTCACCGTCTTTGGCGCTCCGTTCCAGGAGACTTCAGCTAGCGTCACCACGCGCGTCCGTGGGTCCTACAACCCCGCAGCCCCGAAGGACCACGGTTTGGCCTGTACCCGTTTCGCTCGCCACTACTCAGGGCATCTCGATTGATTTCTCTTCCACCCGGTACTTAGATGTTTCAGTTCCCAGGGTTCGCTCGCCTTTCGGCGTGACCGCCATCGCTGACGGCCGGGTTTCCCCATTCGGGCATCGCCGGATCACAGTGTGTGTGCCACTCCCCGACGCTTATCGCAGCTTACCACGCCCTTCATCGCCTTCGTGTGCCAAGGCATCCCCGACGTGCTTTCGTTCGCTTGACCGCATAACAGTCTCGCGACGCTTACGCGCGATCTACAGTGAATTGCAATCGAAATTGCTTTCACGGTGTTGATTCCACGACACGGACTCGGGGGAGTCCATGCCGCATGATCACTGCCACCTTCCGTTGTCAAACAGCGCGAACGCGCCACGGCGCCTTCGCAAAAAAGACATCGAGAGAGACGAGTAATGTGCGGGCGGGCGACTTCCGAGGACTTTCCGCCAACCCCGAAGGGTGGCTTACTCGTCGCTCCGAAAAGGAGGTGATCCAGCCGCAGGTTCCCCTACGGCTACCTTGTTACGACTTCGCCCCAGTCACTGCGCTTGCCTTAGGCGGCTTGCCCCTTGCGGTTGCGACACCGACTTCGGGCACTCGCAGCTTCCATGGCGTGACGGGCGGTGTGTACAAGGCCCGGGAACGTATTCACCGTGGCGTAGCTGATCCACGATTACTAGCGATTCCAGCTTCATGTAGTCGAGTTGCAGACTACAATCCGAACTGAGGCATCTTTTGAGGATTGGCTCCGGGTCGCCCCATTGCAGCCCTTTGTAGATGCCATTGTAGCACGTGTGTAGCCCTGGACGTAAGAGCCATGATGACTTGACGTCGTCCCCACCTTCCTCCGGTTTGGCACCGGCAGTCCCCCTAGAGTTCCCGGCTTTACCCGCTGGTAACTAAGGGCGAGGGTTGCGCTCGTTGCGGGACTTAACCCAACATCTCACGACACGAGCTGACGACAGCCATGCAGCATCTGTGACCGAACTCCGAAGAGGGGCCGGCGTCTCTGCCGGCTTTCTCGGCCATGTCAAGCCCAGGTAAGGTTCTTCGCGTTGCGTCGAATTAAACCACATGCTCCACCGCTTGTGCGGGCCCCCGTCAATTCCTTTGAGTTTCAGCCTTGCGGCCGTACTCCCCAGGCGGGGTACTTAATGCGTTAGCGCCGCCACCAAGGGGGTCGCTCCCCCAGATAGCTAGTACCCATCGTTTACGGCGTGGACTACCAGGGTATCTAATCCTGTTTGCTCCCCACGCTGTCGCGCCTCAGTGTCAGCAATAGCCCAGCAGACCGCCTTCGCCACCGGTGTTCTTCCGGATCTCTACGCATTCCACCGCTACACCCGGAATTCCATCTGCCTCTACTATGCTCGAGCTCGGCAGTTCGCACGGCAGACTCGGGGTTGAGCCCCGAGCTTTCACCACACGCTTACCAAGCCACCTACGCGCCCTTTACGCCCAGTGATTCCGGACAACGCTCGCACCCTCTGTATTACCGCGGCTGCTGGCACAGAGTTAGCCGGTGCTTCCTCACCCGGTACCGTCAACCTGGATGAACCAGGGATTCGTCCCGGGCAACAGCGGTTTACACCCCGAAGAGCTTCATCCCGCACGCGGCGTCGCTGCGTCAGACTTTCGTCCATTGCGCAAGATTCCCCACTGCTGCCTCCCGTAGGAGTCTGGGCCGTGTCGCAGTCCCAATGTGGCTGGCCATCCTCTCAGACCAGCTACCCGTCGTCGCCTTGGTGAGCCGTTACCTCACCAACTAGCTGATAGGCCGCGAGCCCCTCGATCAGCCCCGGAGGTTTCCTCACCAAGGGAATCCCCTCGATGAGCGTATGCGGTATTACCCGGCCGTTGGGCCGGCTATCCCCCTCTGATCGGCAGGTTGCTCACGTGTTACGCACCCGTTCGCCGGTTACCCTTGCGGGCCCCCGTGACTTGCATGTGTTAAGCACGCCGCCAGCGTTCGTCCTGAGCCAGGATCAAACTCTCCAATGAAGAGTTCTACATATGGCTCTGATCGTGGCCGTCCGAAGACGGTTCCACGTCCGAATCAACTGTCTATTTGGTCAGGTCAGACTCTCCACGGAACCCCTGCCAGGATTCCGCTTCATCGAGTCCGCCCGCACATCACGCGTCTCTCTCGATTGTCAATCAGCTTTGGTCCTGCAAGCAACCCGCATTTCAGCGGGAGCCCATATACTTACTCAACTCGAACGCCTTCCGCAAGGGGCACGCGACTCTTTTTTCAACTTCGCCGCAGTACCGCCCCGCAACGACCCTCGAGCCGATCCGCCCCTCGACCATTCCCCCGGTCAACAAGCGGGTCGCAAGTGTACCACCATCCCTTCAGGTACACAAGCCCCACCCGTTCGGGCGGCGCTCAACCTCGAAATCACCGAAGCGAGACCGTCGAATCAACAGAAACGCGTCCCCGCCGATGACGAAGGCGACCCCGTTGCCGGAGCCGCCTCCGATCTAACGCCGTCCCGACGCAACCGCTGTCGGGTTTTCCCATGCACCCTGAAGGACTCGAACCTTCAACCTACTGATTAAGAGTCAGCTGCTCTACCAGTTGAGCTAAGGGTGCTTCGGTTGTCGTGCACTTCGCCTCTTGGCGCGCCAGGAGGGATTCGAACCCCCGACCAGCAGCTTAGAAGGCTGCCGCTCTATCCAGGCTGAGCTACTGGCGCATCGTGCGGTGCGGAGCCGCCCCGCGCGTCGGCTCCTTCACGCGGGGCGACCCTGCAGAGGTCGGGGCGGCCGGATTCGAACCGGCGACCTCCTGCTCCCAAAGCAGGCGCGATACCGGGCTACGCTACGCCCCGCGAGCCACGAAGGATAACCGAACAGGGACCGTTGTCAACCGGACATCGATCACACGGTCCCACGAGGCGCGCACTACCGCGACCCCACGAGGCGCGCGCTACCGCGACCCCACGAGGCGCGCGCTACCGCGACCCAGCGAGCCGCGACAACAGCGCCCGCACGGCCCGGCCGCGATGACTCACCCCCGCCTTCGCCTCGCGCGTCGCTTCCGCGAACGTCACGCCGAGCTCGTCGCTCAGGAAGTACGGATCATACCCGAAGCCCCCGCTGCCCCGCGGCGCCGACAGCAGCACGCCGCGCGTCTCGCCGCGCGCCGTCCGCACGCCGTCCGCACCCACCCACGCCACGACGCACACGTACTGCGCGCGCCGATCCGTCGCCCCGGCGAGCGCCCCCTGCAGGAACACGTTGTTCGCGTCGTCCAGCGCCGGTCCCGACAGGTCGTGGCGTCCCGACCAGCGCTTCGAGTGCACCCCGGGCCGCCCGCCCAGCGCGTCCACGCACAGCCCCGAGTCGTCCGCCAGCACCGGCCGCCCGCCGCACCGCGCGAAGAACCACTGCGCCTTGGCCACCGCGTTCGCCTCGAACGTGTCGTGGCACTCGAGCGACTCCTCGTCGGCCGTCTCCGGCACGCCGAGGGCCTGCAGGGTCGTCGCCGACCAGCCCGCCGACGCCAGCATCGGCCCGAGTTCGCGCAGCTTCCCCGCGCTGCGGGTCGCGAGCACCACGCATCGGCTGTCCTCCGCCACCGCCGCCTCAGCCGATCCCGAGCGCCGCCACCTGGGCCGCGTCCAGCGCATCGAGCCCGCGCTCGGCGACCGTCAGCAGCCGGTCGAGCTGCCCGCGATCGAAGAGCCCGTGCTCCCCGGTCCCCTGCACCTCCACGAACGCGCCCGTCGAGGCGCGCACGACGTTCATGTCCACCTCCGCACGCACATCCTCGACGTACTCGAGGTCGAGTCGCACGTCGCCCTCGACCACCCCGACCGAGACGGCCGAGACGCGGCGGCGGACCGGCGACGCCGGCAGGTGCCCCTGCCCCACCATCCACGCGAAGGCATCGCACACCGCGACGCTCGCCCCGGTGATCGCTGCCGTCCGCGTACCGCCGTCCGCCTGCAGCACGTCGCAGTCCACCTTGAGCGTCCACTCGCCGAACGCGAAGTCGTCGAGCATCGCCCGCACACTGCGGCCGATGAGCCGCTGGATCTCCTGGGTCCGCCCGCCGATCTCCCGGCGTTCGCGCGCCGTGCGGGTGTGCGTCGCGCGCGGCAGCATCGCGTACTCGGCGGTCAGCCATCCCTGTCCGCTCCCCTTGCGCCAGCCGGGCACGCCGGCCTCGACGCTCACGGTGCACAGCACCCGCGTCTCGCCGAACGCGACGAGGCACGAGCCCTCCGCGTACGGCGCCGCTCCGCGCGTGAGGGAGACGGGACGCAGCGCGTCGAGGGGACGCGCGCGCGGCGGCAGCGGATCACGGGGCATCGGGGGAGGCCGAAAGTTGGCGGACGATCCGCGTCGTCGATTGGCCGGGCACCAGCGGCACGATCACCACGCGGCCGCCGGCGGCGCGCACCACATCCGCACCGACGACGGTATCGGGGCGGTAGTCGCCCCCCTTCACGATCACGTCGGGCACGAGCGCCGTGACGAGCGCGAGCGGCGTGTCTTCGTCGAACACGCACACGGCGTCCACGCTCTCGAGGCCGGCGAGCACGTACGCCCGGTCGACCTCGGGCCGGATGGGCCGTTCGGGCCCCTTGCCCAGGCGTCGGACCGACGCGTCGCTGTTCACGCCGACGACGAGGGCATCCCCCTCGGCCCGCGCGAGACGCAGGACGTCCACGTGCCCGGGATGCAGCAAGTCGAAGACGCCGTTCGTGAACACGACGCGCCCCGCCTGCGCCCGTCGCCACGCGACGAGCGCGGCGCGATCCATGACCTTGTCGGCCGGCGCGCGGACGCCGCTCAACGGCTCACCACTGCGACTGCGCCCCTTCGATCACGTCCGCGACGATACGATCGATTGCCTGACGCCGCCCCGCGACCTCCTGCCGCTCGGCGTACTCGCCCTCGGCCGTCACCCCCTTCTTCTCCCACAGGACACGGCCGGTGACCTGATCGAAGATCTCGATGTCCACGACGATCTGCATCCGCCGGCGAATCGAGGTCGAACGCGACGCGTCCGCCGAGAACGCCACCGGTGCGTCCGGCTCGAACCGGACGATCGTCCCGCGCACGATGGCGTCGGCCCGGTCCTCGGCGGCATCGCGTAGCCCCAGCCGCTGTTCGAAGGCGACCCGCAGCGCCTCGTTGATCTCGCGCTGCAGCTCGGGGAGCGGCGTCTGGTTCTCGAAGGGAATCACCGCCACGGTGCGGACGTGGCGCGGCAGGCCGCCCCCCGCGAACCCGTACACGCAGCCCCCGAGGAGGGGCAGCAGCGGCAGGAGGCGCCACACCGACGTCCGTCGCGGATGCGGCACGGGGTCAGCGGGGCCAGATCGCGGCATCGAAGGGCGGGACGGCGGCACGCCGAAGGATGGTCAGGTCGAGCGACCGCCGCGAGGCCAGTTGCCGGTATCGCACGACATCCCCCACCCGGTCCACCCGCTCGAGCACCCGACCGTCCACGATGCGCTCGAGCTGCACGAGCGAGTCGCGGACGAACGACGCCCGGAAGATCCCCCGGGTGCCGGCGATGTCGGTGCGCAGGGTGTCCGCGACCACGCGAACGATGGTGTCGCCCGGGGGAACGGCCAGTCGTCCGACCGCGCCCCAGAAGAGCGCGGCCGGCGGGATGAGTCGGTCGCCCATCGGAATCCGGGCCTGCACGGTGTCGCCGATGACGAAGGCGTTGCCGCTGCCGAATCCGCCATCGAGGAAGAGGTCGAGGCGCGCCGAGTCGGGGGGCGCGAGGCGTGCCGCCCCCTCGCCGCGGATCGTCAGCTGCTCCTCGCGGAACTCCCAACGGAAGCCGACCTGGGTCGGGACCCGCAGCGCGGCCGTCGCGGGAATCGCCGAGACGGGGGCGACGCGCCCGTCGAGCGGACGCGCTGCGGGAGCACAGGCGACGAGGCCGAGCACGGCCGCAGCGGCCCGCGCACGCGCACGCGCACGCGAACGCGCCCGCGCGGACGCGCGACCGGACGGGGATGCCGTCATGGCACCACCGACAGGCGCACGATCAGGTCGTGCTGCCGAAGCGCGTCGAGCACCTCCCACCCTGCGGTTACGCGTCCGAAGACCGTGTAGCCGCCGGTGAGGTGCGGCTGCCATGTCAGCGTCAGGAACCACTGGCTGCCTCCGGTATCGGGTCCCGAGAGCGCCATGCCGAGCGTCCCCCGCTCGTACGGCGTCGGCGACAACTCGTCGCGGATGGCATACCCCGGTCCGCCGCTGCCGGTGCCCGTGGGATCCCCTCCCTGGGCCACGAACGCCGGAACGACGCGGTGGAAGGCGAGGCCGTCGAAGTACCGACGGCGTGCGAGGCGCGAGAGATTCTCGACCGTCAACGGGGCGGTCGCGCCGTCGAGCGTGATGAGGAGCTGCCCGCGGGAGGTCGCGAGGCGTGCGCGCGGTGGACGACCGCCAAGCGCCGGCCACACGATGGCGCGCACCACCGAGTCGTACCACGCAATCGGGCGGTCGGTGGCCGGGACGTCCATCTCCGGGTCGGCGACGCGCCAGGCGGGGCGCAGGGAACCGAAGAGCCCCATCAGACGCGCGGCCTCGGCCGGGTCCGTCGGCGGAGGCAGTGCGCGGATGGCCTCGGTCCACGCCTCCTGCCAGTCGCGGCGCGGCATCGTGTCGCCCGGGGCCGGCGCTGTCGCACGCCCGTACGCGACACCGAGGAAGCGGGCGATCCCGGTGCGCGCGTCTTCATCCACCGTGTCGCGCACGGCCACGGCCCACGCGGCGATCGCGCGCGGCACGTCCGCCGTGTCGGGAACGCCGCGCGCCATCGCCCCCCACGCGGCCGCACGCACGAGGGGTGATGCGTCGTCGGTGGCGCGGCGGAGGCGTTCGGGCGTCCCGCGCGGCGGGAACGGCGGGGCGCCGGCCAGCAGCATCCCCTCGAGCGCCGCGCGGCGGACGCGCGCGTCGGCATCGGCGAGCGGCGCGTCGAAGGCGGCGGCATCACCCAGCGCGTAGCGGACCCGGCTCGGCAGGACCCACTGCGCATGCAGGGCCCGGCGCCGCCAGTCCGCGTCGGAGGCCCACGCCTTCGCCTCGGCGGGCATGGGATCGCCGCCCCATGCGCCGAGCGCCTGCAGGACGGCCTCCCGCAGGTGGAGCGCGGTGTCCGCCTGCCACGCCAGTCGCACGGCGCCCGTATCGCCGCGTCGTGCCGCGAGGAACCCGACGACCGCGGCCTGCCGAACGAGAGCGTGCGGGTCTCGCAGTGCCGCCGCAAGGGGGTCGGCGGCTGCGGCGCCATGCGTCCCGAGCGCAAGGACTGCCTCGGTGCGGACGACGGGGTCCCGATGCTGCACCAGACTCGCAAGCGCGCGGCGCGCGGAATCGGCCAGCGAGTCGCCGGTGGCGGCGCGACCCAGCCCGCGCGCTGCGAGGGCGAGCACGCTCGACGGCGACGGCTGGGCGGCGCGCGCGAGGAGCGCCCGGGCGAGCGCCGGTCGGCGCAGGCGCGCCGCCGCATAGACGGCCGCGCGCGCGACCCCGGTGTCGGCCGACGCGATCAAGGCGGCGGGGGGCGCCGGGGCATCGCGCACGAGGCCCGAGATGATCAGCGCCTCGATTTGCGTGGCCCGCGGGGCGGCGGAGTCGGCGAGGATCCGACGCACGACGCGGCCGACGCGGCCGGGCTGCGTCGTGAGGGCGCGCACGGCAGCGGCAGCGGCTGGACCGCCGCCGATGGCGACCGACTCGAGGACCTCCCACGTCGAATCGGGAAGTCCCGCGCGGCCCCGCGTCCCGAGCGCGAAGGCCGCGGCGGCGGCACGGTCGGGCGACGAGCCGCGCAGGGACGCGAGCAACCACGCCTGCCCCTCATGGGCACGCAGTTGCCCGAGGGCATGCAGCGTGACCACGGCCAGGGACGACGGAGCATCGGAGGCCAGCGCGACCGCCACGGTCGCCGAGTCGTAGTCGCGCCGGTCGGCCATCCGGAGCACCGCCGCCCACGGGCGTCTCCACCGCGCGTCGGGCACCCGTGTCGCGAGGGCCCGCGCCGTCGGCCCCGCCGGGCGCTGGGCCGCGGACGTCCCGCCGAGGGTGAGGGAGGCGACGATGCCCAGGACCAGCGGCACGGCCACGCCCCCGGTGATCGCCCGCGGGCGTGCCCCCCGTGGTGCCAGGCACGCGGCGCGAGGCCGCGTCACGGCAGCACCTCGGCTTCGAGCAGCGCACGGAGATCGGGCCAGAGCACCGTCAGCCGCCGGCTGGCATCGAGGGCGACGAGTTGCGTCGTGGCCTCGACGAGCCGCGCGTCGGTTTCGCCGTGGCGAATTTCGTAACCGAAGGCCAGCGCGCGGGACTTCACCGCCGTCAGCCGGGTGCGCACGACCACCGGATCGTCGTACCGCGCCGGCGCCAGGAACCGCAGCGCGGCGTCGGCGACGGCGAGCTGCAGGCCGCGGCGCTCCATCTCGGCGTACGACAGCCCGAAGCGTCGGATGTAATCGGTGCGACCCACCTCGCACCACACGAGGTAGTTGGCGTGGTACACCACGCCCATCTGGTCGGTCTCCGCGTAGCGGACGCGGAAGCGGCTTTCTTCGACGTGCGGCACGAGGGAAATCAAGCGCACGCACCGTCGTGGCGGCATTGGGGGGCGGGCGGCTACCCTTCCGATGTGCTGCCGACGCCCTGCTTCGTCTTCGGGGACGCCCACCTGGGGGCCGTGCCGCCCGCGGTGGAGCCGACGGTCCTCGCCTTCCTGCGCCACGCCCGAACGGCGGCCCGGAGCGTGGTGGTCAACGGCGACCTGTTCGACTTCTGGTTCGAGTGGCGTCACGTGATGCCCCGGCAGGGGTTCCGCGTCATCGCCGCGCTCGCCGACCTGGCCGACGCGGGGATCCCCGTGCGCTGGCACGCCGGGAACCACGACTGCTGGGGCGGTGCCCTGTTGCGCGAGGACGCCGGCGTGACGTACGGGGACGGGCCGTACGAAGGCCCGATCGGCGGGTGGCGCGCCTGGATCCACCACGGAGACGGCCAGCGCGCGGAGGCCGACCGCAGCTACCGCCGCTGGCAGACGGTGCTGCGGCATCCCGCGGCCATCCGGGCGTACCGGTGGCTGCATCCCGACCTGGGTACGGCCCTCGCACTGGGCACCTCGCGGACGAGCCGCCAGCACAACGCCCACGACGAGGGCGCGGGGCTGCGCGACGTCGCCTTCGCGCGCCTGGGGGCGGCAGGTGGTCCGTCGCTGGTGGTCTTCGGGCACGCCCACGCGCGCACCCTCGTGCGCGCGCCGTCCGGCGGCGTGTACGCCAATCCGGGGGCGTGGATGGACGACCCGGTGTTCCTGCGCGTGGACGATGATCGCGTGGCGCTCGTGCGCCACCGTGGGTCAGGCGAGGCCGACGTGCTCGACGCGCTCGACCGGCGCGCCGAGGAAGCGCGCCGCTAGCGTCGCGAAGGCGTCGGGGGCGTCCGTCGCCGCGAGCCGCAGCCCCCCCCGGCGGCCGGCGGGCGCCGTCAGCCCGCGCGACGCGAGCAGGGCGGCGGTCTCGCGCGCCGTCTCGGCTGCGCTGTCGATGAGCGTCGTGCCGGCCGGCAGGACGCGCGCGAGGACCGGGGCGAGGAGGGGATAGTGCGTGCAGCCGAGGACCACGGTGTCCACGCCGGCGGCGACCAGCGGCGCGAGGTATTCCCGCGCGACCTGCTCGGTGACGGGATGGTCCACCCACCCCTCCTCGACGAGCGGCACGAAGAGCGGACAGGGCTGCTCGACGACGAGCGCCTCGGGCGCCAGCGCCGCGAGCGCGCGGCGGTACGCGTGCGAACGGATGGTGCCGCTGGTGCCGATGACGCCGACGTGTCCGCGGGTCGCGCGCGCCGCGGCGCGGGCGCCGGGCTCGATGACGCCGACGACCGGCACCGGCAGCGTGGCCCGCAGGTGCTCGAGCGCGTGCGCCGTCGCCGTGTTGCAGGCGACGACCACCGCCTTCACCCCCTGCGCAAGCAACCAGCGGCAGATCTCGTCGGCGTAGCGCCGCACCGTGTCCGGGCTCTTCGGCCCGTAGGGCACGCGGGCGGTGTCGCCGAGATACACGAGGTCCTCGGCGGGCAGCGCGTCCCGCAGCGCATGCACGACCGTGAGCCCGCCGAGGCCGGAGTCGAAGATGCCGATCGGGGCGACGGGCTCCGGGCTCAGCGCCACCGGTAGCCGAGCGAGATCGTTGCCCCACCCATCGGGCCCGGCCGCAGCGACACCTGCGCCGGGAGGTCCCACAACTGCGCCGCGACGAACGCGTCGATGCCGGCCAGGAGGTGGACGAAGACGACGGCGGCGATCCAGTCCTCGCGGAAAGTCGAGCGCGCGGCCCCGATGTTCCCCTGCACCCAGCGGTTCTGCACGAGGGGCGTCGCGGGGATCGGGCGACCCAGCGTGTCCCGTGCCTCGCGGCCGTTGCTCGTCTGGAACGCGCCGATGACCACCGAGTCGGCCCCCCAGCGCTGCGCCTCGCGGAGGTCGTATG
>Ga0209972_10000121_pt1 | contig 71015 bp, 68 predicted proteins | sample NOAtaG_7_FD_187302 | JGI IMG/M metagenome (GOLD analysis project Ga0209972, IMG submission 187302) | Freshwater lake microbial communities from Lake Erie, under a cyanobacterial bloom - NOAA_Erie_Diel1S_2200h metaG (SPAdes) (version 2) | ecosystem: Environmental > Aquatic > Freshwater > Lake ... | reverse complement strand
GATCATTAAAGGTGAAGAAATCCGATAAACTTTTCAAATTATTTTGCTGAGGGGAATTGTCCTGTAAATCTGGAAAACTAGTATGGGCTGATTGTAAGTCAAATACATTGAAATTAGGGTGTGATGGCAAGCATTGATTAACTAATTCAGCCTGATTAATTAAAGCTACAGCCTGACTATTCCATAGAACTACGGCTCCACTAAAGAGCGTTGGCAGGGCAATATCTCCTTTAATTTGATGAAATGTCGCTTCCTGTTCATACCAACAACCATCGGTTTTCAGTGCAAACAAATTATGATCGTGCTGAATAATTAGGTATGAAGGGAGAGCGATCGCAGGTCTGTGGCTCAATATTTGATTAGTACTAAATGGTACATTCTTTTGATAGGAATTACGTTGACAATTGATCTTGAGAAGAGAATTGAGGCGAACAATTGGCACAACATGATTATTCCATACTAGAGTCTGTTGCTCTTCATTTATATTAGTTTCTTCTTCACTTATGTGAACAACTTCACGAATGCATTTACTGGCGATCGCTAAACACATTTGATCAATTTCAATTAGTAATACACTAAGTAAGGAAACCGTAATTGGCAAAGTTACAGTTACTTGATTACCTTGACCTGAATGTGATTTAATGGAAATACTTCCTCCAATATCCCACAAACTCTTGCGGATATTGCTTAAATTCATAATAGTTTCTGAATGAAAAATATTACTCGCCTGATTATCAAAGCCTCGCCCATCATCACTTATTTTAATAATTGTTTGATCATCGGTTTGAGTGGCGTTAATTTCAATTTTGCCTTGTAATGTTTTGCCTACTTGATGACGCTCACTGGTCGTCTCTATACTATACTCAAAAGCATTCCGAAGTAATATTTCAAGAGTGTCACCTACTAGAACTGCAATTTCTCGCTCTATCCCAATTCCAGAGCCTTGGACAATTAATTCAACTTGCTTCCCATGCTCTAAGGACAACTCATGTAAGATCCTTGGAAACTTGCTAACCAAACTAGATATTGGGAATTTAAGAGCTTGACGAAAGTTTTTTCTTAAATTACAAACATCATGACTCATTGCATAGGATTGTTTTTCAGTATGCTCAAGGAGGCAAGTAATCAGTTTTAATGTATTTTGTAAAGTGACGAACGCATTTTGATTGTCATCAACTTGTGGATCAAACACTTGCAATTGTTTTTGTGCTTTGTGAGATAAAGCAAGTATTTCACTTAAATAAACATCTAGATTTGTCTTCCTTACCAACAATTCCTCGGATAAATCTTCCCAATGCTCTAAAAAATTAATAGGAACCCGAATATTAGCCTCATGATTATCAGTGTTTGTTAGATGCGTATCTAATTGCTTAATAATTCCTGAATCTTCATTGGCATGTAAATCTATCTTGAGATCTGTTGTCATCTTTAGAGATAAAGGTGAAATATCCCCAAGATAATTATCAATAGCCGTATAACCATTTAATGCTGGAAATTCAATTTCTTGATAATGACTATCTACTAAAGCCGAATCAGCAGTACTAGGGATAGATCTTTTCTGATAAATTGGAGACTCTTCTATGGTAGTATCCACATCTGAGCTAGAAAAATCCTGAGATTTAAGTATATCTTGCCAGAGTAAGCCACTCTCTACTTGTGACGAATCTACTAAACTACTAATCTGATTTTGAGACTGATCTTCTAATTTTTCTGATTTTTCTACTTGCTGTGGATTTTCTAGAAAATCTAAAGGATTCATAGACTCTAAAGAATTCCAAAATGCAACTTCGTCATCATCTAATGGAAATCTTTCAAAAAAACTATCAGCGATATCGTCATCTATGTCATCAATAAGGTCGCGATTATCATCAGATAAGGAAAAAGTTTGACTTGATATTTTTGCAGATTCGTCGTGATTTTCTAGAAGATCCTCATTATGAGTGTTTAACTCTTTCAAAGACTGCGATTCTTCAAACTGATGCCAATGATTATCTAATTCTTCTTCCGCACTTCCCCGATTCCCCTCCTGTAGTGTAGTCTCATCTTCATTTTCTAATAGGTCATTGGTATTAGTTAATGGAAAAATATTCTTAAGTAATTCTGGCATTGGTAATCTTTGACTTCTTAAATTAATTAGATTGTCAAAATGAGTATCTAAGTCACTTTCTCCATTTTCCATGTTACCTATCTGTAGTGCAGTCTCATCTTCATTTTCCAATAGGTCATTGGTATTAGTTAATGGAAAAATATCCTTAAGTAATTCTGGCATTGGTAATCTTTGACTTCTTAAATTAATTAGATTGTCAAAATGAGTGTCAAAATCTTCGGATATTGCTGATACTTCCTGATTGAATTCAATATGTGTGATTTCATCACTAGCAACTTGAGATAAGTCATGTTTAAGTTCTAAAGATGACTGAAATATCTCCATCCGAGATTCATCTAAATCTTGTCGCAGCTTATCTAAATCTCCTAATTGTAACGAAAAGAATGTATCCGTACTCTCTGTTTGATCTATTTGATTGAAAGAAAGAAAATCATCAAATCTTTTGATTTTGCTATCTTTTACATCAAGTGAATGTAAATCATCGAAGGCATCATTTAAATTATATGGTAAGTTTAGCGAATCAATATTTTGTTCATTAATCTCGTTACTATTATATTGATTAGAAATTATAGAACTTGTATGGTCGTCGAATCCCTGCATTTTAGTAGCTAAACTAGCATTTATTTGTGTAAACAAATTGTTTTGTAAGTCAATCCAGTTAGGATTAGATTCTGTCTCGAAGCAATATTCATTAATGATTTGGCGCAGTAAAGTGATTACTTCAATCAGCAATTCTTTAAGAGTCTGGTTAATTAAATCTGGTCGAGCATCTAACACCTTAATCACATCATCAAAGTGATTGGTGACACTTGTAAAAACAGGGCTTTGTCTATAAAAATTTGCCTTCCTAGCAGAGTCACTAAGCAATCTATATGTTTTACATACTTGCCCAATCTGCTGATTAAAATTTGACAGTCTAGGATCTAGTTCTAAAATTTGCTTTTCTAGATCACTAGTATAAAGTTGGGCTTCTTTAGAAAAGATTTGCTTGTTTTGTTGTGATACTTTTTCAATCATTTCAGGAGTCGTTATATTTAGCTCTATTGAACTTTTTCTCTTGATGCTTGATGTCGATGTCTAGCTTTAATAATTTATCAAGTCTTAAATTTAGTCAAAGCTTGTAGTAAGTCTCCAGAACATCCTTTGGTTGTCTTAAAGAACTTCGATACTTCCAAAGAAGCAGCTAGATTCCTTTTGGCAATGTGAGAGATATCCTTCATTAAGTTGGCAACACCTTCAGATGTTTGTACTTGTGAAATTGTAGCATCGGAAATTGACGATGCTAACTCCTCAATCTGCTGGGAAATATGAGAGATTTGCAACAGGCTATCTTTTGCTGAGGTCGCCAATTGGACGCTCTCGGCAGCTTGACTGCTACCAGAAGCAACTGCTGTCATGACAGCACTGGTCTCAATTTGAATACTACTTAGTAAACCTTCGACTTCTTTGGTAGCTGCTACAGAACGTGCTGCTAATTCCCCTACCTCTTCTGCAACTATCGCAAATCCATTACCCATGTCTCCAGAACGAGAGGATTCAAGAGATGCATTAATCGCCAGAAAATTAGTCTTAATCGCTATTTCATTAATTGCAGAGATTGCTTTGGCAATCTTTTGTGAAACTTCACCTAAATGCTTGACCCGCTTGGCAGTGTTGACAACAGTACCTTGCAATTCGCCGACTTTTGTCATCACCGCATCAATAGAGCGATCGCTTTCAGAAAGCTTTTCTGCAAATATTTGTGACGATTTCAGTACATTCTGGCTGATGGTTGTGATGGAGTTAGCTGATATCTTTGCCATTTGCACTGTATTTAGCGATCTCGTCACCGTATCGATCTGTCTCTGAGAAACACTTGTGAGACTGGCGATCGCCTGTTCATTTTGCCCAAGTGATAAATTAACTTGACTAGCAGAGGATTTAACTTGCATAACAATATTTAGCAATCCACGGATGACATCATCAAAGAAAGTAGGTACATTATTGAGGTTACCATCAATGGATTTGGTCGAAACAGTCAAATCACCATCAGCTAAAGCCTGAACATCTTTTAGCATTTGCACTAGTTGCGCCTGTAGATCAGCTTTCTGTTGACGAAAGTTCGCAACCTCGGCATTACGTTGTACCATTTCCTGCCGAATTTTTTTACCTAATTTCATGATATTTAGATCGGATATATCGTCATCTTTAATTTCTTGCTTTTCTTCTCTTGCAAGCTTAGATAAAACTTTGAACATTTTAACTACTTGCGATTGGAGCCTTTTTCTTTCCTGCTCTTGCTTTTGCATCATTACTTGGAACTGCCCAGACATGTTATTGATGCTTAAGGAAATATCGGCTAATTCATCATTACCTTCTACACTGAGGCTCCTCAAACTAGTATGAGTATTGCCTTGACTGAGATCTCTTAAGGCTGTGCGAATATCCTTGAGTTTGTTACTTAATCGACGTGATAGAGCATAGGAAATTGTGGCTACCAGCAAAGGTGTCGTGGCGATGCCAATGCCGATTACCAGCAATAGATTTTGATGACCTGAGATGGCTGTGGATTTATCGATAGTGGTGACTATATCCCAAGCCATTCCATAGCTTTGCATATTTGACACAGTGGCATAGGCAAGAATTAGGGGATTGCGATCGCCTTTCACAATTTCGGGAAGATCATTAGATACCAATGAACGTAAGCTTGGAAGTATAGCAAAATCTGTTAATGCATCCTCACCAAGCGTCACAGTTTGAGAACTGGCAATATATTTGTTCGAATTGTCAATTAAATAGAAATTGCTCTTTCCATTACTATATTTATTGCTGCTTAATTCACTTACCAAGGATTTTATAGGAATTTCAACCTGTAAAATCAAGCCTATCTTTTGAGAAACTGAACTCTTAAGAGATGTCACTGCATACAAAGAAGCGCCATCTTTTACAGCTACAGGATCGCTAATTAAAACGTTGTCAGATGTCGTCGCTTTATTGAGAAGATTAGGATTAATTGTTTGGAGTATTTTAGATTTATTGGACTGAGCCAACAGTTCTCCATTGGTGCTAAATATCGCAATGCTCGTATACTGGGGATAGGCTTGACTATAGAGATTTAGGCGATTAGTTAGGAGTTGCTTGTATTGACGCTGTTGGTTGATCGGCAAGGAGGCTAATAGCTTCAGCGTCCTATTCGGTTCTGATAGATTCGGAGTAATAGGCAAATCTTGTAGAGTATTTTGCCCTACCTCTGCTGATACCAACAATGTCTTGAGTACTCCGACATCACTAGCTTGTTTGTGCAAGAAATTTTCAGTTATTTTCGCAAGTGTGATCGCTTCCGACTGTTGTGCCTGTTTGACCTTTGCTAATAGTAGACTATCCCCAACTTTGTATGCTGTTCCCCCTAAAATTAACGCAGGAATAGTAGCAACTAAAGCGCCCCATAAAGTGATTTTTTGACCTACTGTAGAAAACTTTAGAGAAAATTTCAGCATATCTTCTATAGCGAACGCTGAAGCTGAGGAGTTAGCAGACTTATTGCTCACAATCTCCTCAGGATTCCTTTGTTCATTAGCAGCTATGAATGCTTCAGATTCTAAAGGTGGAAATTTAACTTGATTTATTATCTTTTTATTCTTCCCAGTCTTTCCATCTTGGGACTTATTATTTTGGAGAGTAGCGATCGTGTCCTGCAAAACTGATGATGGTGCGAGAGGATTAGTAGACCATTCCATTGTCTTGTCACTGAAAATCAATGTCTCACTGGAATGCTCTTCAGGCATGATGACTTGTTGCTGTTTATTCAATAGAGAGGCGATCACAGGTGGTGGTGGCACTACTCCATTGCTAATTTTGATGGCATTTTGTGGCTTAGATACGCTGACATTATTCGGAACGTTCCCATTAGAATCTAATAGAAGAGTTTGATCCTCACTGCTCTCAGCTAAATCAGAATTAGATGCGATTCCATTATCTGCCAGACGACTTGTCCCCAAGATTGCATTAACTTGAGGGTACATAACTTGGGGAATTTTTTGTTGCGAAGATGGCTCATGTAATTTATGGGAGCTATCAGGATCTTTTGAGGCAGACTTTATAGATTCAGCCTTTTGAGCGCTAAGCGCTAACTTATTTTGAATTTGAGCAAGGGAAGTATTAGCTAGATCAAGCAAATCAGGATCATCCGTAAGGGTTAATACCTTTTGGTATTGCACCTTAGCGTACTCAATTTTACCTGCTTTACGAAAGGTTGCGCCTAACCAAATATGCAGTTTGGGATTGCGAGGATCTTCATACAACAATTCTGAGAACTGCTGCATTGCCTCTTCATACTGCCCCTCTGCATAGGAGTGTAGAGCCGCCTGATACTGAGCTGTCATCATGATCGTCCCTGTATGAAATACGTCTTTGCTTGTTTCGAATAAGGAGCTTTAGGTCTCTACAAGTCTCCTAATACACAATTAAACGCATTAGTATGTAAATCCTCTAGCGCCATTTTGCTTGTGTTTATTAAAAAAAGTGCTATTGTATATAAGGACTTGTTATTCTCAGTTATATACAAATTGAAAAAGCTGGTTTTATTGCTTGGATGTGATTGGCTTCTCAACGAAAAACTAGGCGACAGACGTGAATCTGACCCTACGCTTTCTTGGGATGATGCCTGTGAAGGTCCCAGTATGTTCTGATCGACCTCCTAACTATTAGGGTTGTAACCACTGTTGACAGCCTAGGTCGGTCACTTCTCGTAAATGAGAAGAATAAATATTTTCAAAACTGAATATTTAGCATTAAGAACCGTTAGAGCAGAGATTATTCCATGTTCGTTTTTTAGCTTGGCAGTAATTGGTGTTTTGACTAACATACCAGACTGTCAATGTTTAAATTGTGACAGATCAAAAAGTTTAGGTTCTACGATGTTCGATTTTGCTTGTTCAGTTTTTGAAGCTTGCTCAATTTTTATTGCATACATTTGCATACATCTACTAACACACAAACATCTAGGACTTATAGAGAACCATGAAACGCGAACTACTTAAACAGACTGTTGAACATATTGACATCAAGACATTTGATGTTGTGGGATTGGTTGATGCAATGGCAAATACAGCTTTTCAAGGACGTAATCTTGGACGTGCGGCTCGTATTTACGACAATATGATCCAAGATAAGGATTGTGCAATCATCCTATGTTTAGCAGGTTCTTTATTTAGTGCTGGTCTAAAAGGAATTGTCTACGATTTGATTGTCAATAACATGGTAGACATGATTGTCTCTACAGGTGCAAACATCGTCGATCAAGACTTCTTTGAGGCTCTTGGCTTCCGTCACTATGTGGGTGATATCTTTGCTGATGACGCGGTATTACGTGAAAATGCAATTGATCGCATCTATGACACCTACATCGACGAAGACGAACTGCGAGTTTGCGACATGACGATCGCCGAAATTGCGAATTCTCTTCCTCCTCGGGCATACTCTTCTCGTGAATTCATCCATGAAATGGGTGCATATTTAGATAAGAATGCCAAAAATCGCCACTCCGTTGTTTTGGCAGCCTATGAGCATCAAGTTCCAATCTTTGTTCCTGCTTTCAGTGATTGTTCCGCAGGTTTTGGTTTAGTGCATCATCAGTGGAACTCTCCCGAAGAGCATGTCAGTATTGACTCTGTAAAGGATTTCCGTGAATTGACTCAGTGCAAGCTGGCAAGCCCTCATACTGGTCTATTTATGATTGGTGGTGGTGTACCGAAGAATTTCGCACAAGATACTGTCGTTGCGGCGGAATTGCTCGGTTTTGATGCTGCTATGCACAAGTATGCTGTGCAAATCACCGTTGCTGATGAGCGTGACGGTGCTCTGTCGGGTTCTACTTTGAAGGAAGCTCATTCTTGGGGCAAAGTAGATATCGTACAAGAACAGATGGTGTTCTCAGAAGCGACTGTGGCACTACCTCTGATTGCAGGTTATGCTTACGGTAAGAAGAATTGGTGTGATCGTGCTCCTCGTCATTTAGCTCAAGTTTTCAATAAACCATCTGTGACGACTTTCAGCAGTATTTCTACTCCAGTTAGCGTATAGAAAAATAGACAAAAGCCTTGCATTTCTAGGCTTTTTTGGATTAATGATTTAGGATTGGCGGTATTTCATATCGCCAATCCTTTTTATTTTTGTTTCTCTCAGCCCTCAGTGTAAGCTAGCTGAGCGAAGTTAAATCTGTAGTTTTTATTTAAATTATCTATAATTTCTCTAGGTACAGGACAAAAATTTAATGGAGTTAAAGAAAACTTGGGAATTGAGATGAAGATCAAAGATGATATGACGCAGGAAATCAAAACCAAGACGAAACAGAGTCTCAATAGCCCAACACTTGGCATAGTCAGCAATAGCTTTATCAGGATCGTGAGCAGTAGGGACAATTAATAAATCCCCATCCTCCAGACGCATAGCCGCAATATAAAGCAAATGTCTCCAAACTAGTCTCAGTTTGGAGAGGACTTTGGATTGACCAACTTGGAGATCTTGGGAACAAATGTCAGCGCGTAGTTGTTTCAGTCCATCATCCCTCACCCACAAACTCTCGGTCGGCGGTCAAAAAGTCGATTTTACGATCTCCAAATAGTTCTAAGAAACGATTCCATAATTGACAAAGCTCTTTGGTGTTGGAGTTACCTTTTTTGTCCAGCATCATCGATACCAAGGGGAATGCAACTCCGTGATGTACGACAGCCAATGTCAGCACATTAAACACAGTCTCACCGAATTTCCAATCAGTACGGTCGAAGGAAATTAACCATGGTTCAGGTATTTTCATCACTTTGACGACCATGAAAGCATTGCTTTCATGGTCCACTTCAAGCTATCGAAAAAATCTTTGTAACCGCTTAAAGTTGTGGTTCGACTTTGGCTTTACCTCTAAATCCTGTGGCGATTTCTGCTAGGTTGACTGTCTTTACTCGCATTAACGCAATTAAGAATATCGAACAAAAGCTAGTCTTGCTCCATTCCATTGCAGAAGTTGCTGCAACTTTTCGCGAAATAGGTTAATCTCTTCCATAGGGGTTTGATGAATGGTGTAGTTATCTTCTATAAAGTCCCTTCCTGTCTACTTTTGCAACTTTTTGTCCTGTACTAAGGTTTGTGGAATAGGACTAAAATTGATCTAGAGGTTAATTTGTATAGACTCTTTGACTTATGGTTGCTTCACCCGATCGCCTATTAGTGAGCTATGAAGAATATCTCGCTTGGGAATCAACCCAAGAAATGCGCCATGAATTTTGCGATGGTGAAGTTATCGCTATGGCAGACAGTAGCCGTAACCATAATCACGTCTCACTCATTTTTTCTAAAATCTTAGATAATGCACTAGCTGATCGCTCCTGCGAAGTTTACATTGCTGATGTTAAGATGCAGGTACAGCCAAGAGACAAATATTTTTATCCTGATGTAATAGTTAACGCAAGTTCGGGATAATTTGAAACAGGCTTTGAGAGAGGGTTTGCTACGCAAACCCTCTCTCAAAGCCTAAAAGTAAAAGCCTTGCTTAGCAAGGCTTTTACTTTTAGACTTTGAAAATTTGCCAGCTTAAACCGAACTGACGTTAGTTACTTGCGATGAACGTGATCGCCACGATGCCCAATTAGTCAGTTTTCCTTGCTTGATTATCGAAGTGATCTCCCCATCAACCGAAGCCTTCGATCGCGGATTTAGGTTTTCACAATATCGCAATTTCGAGACCTTGCAAGAATATGTCTTGGTGCAAGTCGAGCAGCCAATTGTGGAAGTATTTCAGCGCAATGAGCAGGGGCAATAGGTATTTTTTGAGTATGGCATCGGTGATCGGCTATTCCTGAAATCCGTCAATGTCGAACTAGGAATTAGCGATCTGTATCAACAAATCCAATCTGATCCTAATTCACAAAATGGGGATACCACTTTGTGAATTAAAAAGTGAATAAAAAAAACTAAGTCACGCGGGTCAAAATGATAAATCCAGCCGTAATCCCAATTAGATTTGGCATCCATGCAGCAGCAATTGGCGAGAGAAACTCCACCTGTCCAAGCGCACCGCAGATAAACAGCAGTAAATAATAGCCAAAAATAATTAATACGCTTAAGCCAAACCCGATCGCTGCACCAGTTCTTTGTGGGCGCATTCCTAGGGATGCTCCAACGATCGCAAATACGACACAGATAAAGGGAAGTGCATATTTTTGCTCGAGTCTGACCTCTAACTTGCGGATCTCCTTTGTATTGCCAGATTGTCTCAGTAGTTCAATATTGCGTCGAATATCCTCGATATTCATCTCTTCAGCACTACGCTGTTCTTGCGCCAAGTCTAGGGGTGCACGGGGTAACTTGAGATTTTGATCATCAAAGCGGAGAATACTGCGATAATTACCGTCCGCTCCAACGAGATAGGTTGTACCTTTGCTAAATTTCCACACATTTTGTTCGGGCAACCACACTGCGGACTCTGCCGACAAAATTTGCTGGATCTGTCCTTGGGAAAAGTCTAAGACGGTTAACCCACGCATTTCCTTGCCATCAAAGCTACGAGCATAAAAGCTACGCACTAAGCCTTGCCTAGTTGTGCCATCTTCTTGTGGTATATCACCATATTGCTGATAGACAATATCTTGTTTTTTAAATTGGAGATTTTCTTGATTGAGAGCTGCTCGTAATGTACTGCGTGATTGCCAGTTTGCCGCAGGGACGATCGCCTCATTAAACACGTAGGTCATCCCTGTGACAAAGAGGCTTAGTACCAATGCAGGTAAAACCAATCGGTACGCACTCACCCCACAACTGCGTAAAGCTGTAGTCTCACCATCCCCAGACATACGGCTATAGGAAAGCAATGTTGCAAGTAGCATCGACATCGGGAATGAGTAGACCATAAATCCAGGAATTTGATAACCAAAAATCTGAAGTGCTGTCCAGATACTTAATCCTGAATCTGTAATGAGACGGATTAGTTCAAATAGTGATCCGATCGCTAAAATCACTGATGAAAATGCTCCTACCCCGAATAAAAAAGGGGTTAGCATTTGTGTGAATAAATAGCGATCCATGATCGATAGTTTTGGTAGCCATCCCTGCGACACTTTTGTAGCTTTTTTCCTCGGATGCGTCGTTTGTAAGGTTGCCATTTCTGAATTATGACTCTATTCGAGATTACAGGTTTTTGGGTCGATTATTTTTTTTCCTTACCTAAATGGAATGGAATAAAAAAATACTAAAAATGAAATTTTTCACCGAGATAGTACTTGCGAACATCAGGATCGTTAGCTAATTCTCGGCTAGAGCCATCAGCAAATACTTCACCATCACGCATGATATAGGCTCGGTCAGTAATTGACAGTGTTTCGCGAACATTATGGTCGGTGATCAAAACCCCCATATTACGATCGCGCAGGTTACTGATAATCGTCTGAATTTCACTCACAGCGATCGGATCGATTCCTGCAAAGGGTTCATCCAACAAAATAAATTTAGGTCCCTCTTCCCCAACCGCCAAAGCTCTGGCAATTTCGGTGCGACGACGCTCTCCCCCTGAGACTTGGATACCCATTGTATCCGCAATTTTCGTCAACCGAAATTCCTCTAACAAAGTGCGGAGGCGATGAACCTGCTTTTTTGGTGGTACGTTAGTTTGCTGCATCACTAATAAGATATTATCTCGTACCGATAACTGTCGAAAAATAGTGGCTTCCTGCGCGAGATATGCCATCCCCATCCGCGCACGTTGGTGAATTGGCCAACGAGTAATATCTTGTTTGTCTAACCAGACACTACCACTATCAGGCTGTACCAAACCCGTAGCCATATAAAACGAGGTAGTCTTGCCAGCACCATTAGGACCTAGTAAACCGACAATTTCCCCTTGTTTTACGGTAAGGCTCACTTGCTGAACAACTTGTCTACCGTTGTAATTTTTACTAACGTTGTCAAGGGTGATTTGCATTACTCAATATCATTATTCAATTGTTTTTGGGTTTTGAGAGGACTGGAACTTAACACTAAGTTTGGCGATCGCCAAGCTGTTTTTGTCAGCTATTTGGCATCTATGGCTTAGATTGACCAGAATTATTTTCTAAGCTGGGTGAGCTAACCTGTTGTTTTTTAAATGCAGGTTTAATTTGATTTACTGGTGAAGCCGAAGTTACAGGAGTATTGATTGCCTCGCGGTCTGGAACCACGTAAATCGTCTCTACCTGTTGATTGTCAGGTGGCGAGGCAACAAACTTACCCTCACTGACAAGATAGGTAATTGTTTGCGCTTTGATACTATTAACACCTTCTTGGGTAACGACCACATTTCCCGTTAAAACTACACGCTGTTCCTTAGAAAAATACTGGGCTTGCTCGGCGATCGCATCGATTTGTCGGGCGGGATAGCTCATTTTTACGTTACCAGTTGCAGTGACTACACCTGTATTTGCATTTGCTTCCTGCACATCCGCCCGAATTGTCAAAGCTGTATTTGCATTTTGGGCTTGAGTTGCAGGCAGTGAGCTAGTCGCGATTATAAAAAGTGGCAACACAACTAGAAATAACTTACCAATTGATCCAATGGTAAATCTTTGCTTAGTTTTTCCTTTTACCTTTTTTCCTTTGATTCGACCTTTTCCTTGAAATGATGTCTTCATAGATTTTGTACCTTGGCTTCATACAAATTTACAATAGCAATGACTACTTCTTCTATAGATAGACCATCGGTATCCACTAAAGTTGCATCCTCCGCTTGAACCAAGGGTGAAAATTCTCTGGTGGAGTCCTTGCGATCACGTTCAGTAATTTCTTGCTCAAGGGTGGAGAGATCAGGAGCAGATTGACCTTGGGCTATGAGATCTGCATAACGACGTTTAGCACGTTCTTTTGCCGAGGCTGTCAAAAAGATCTTAACTTCAGCGTCAGGAAACACATGGGTTCCGATGTCACGCCCTTCCATGACTACACCACCTGACTGACCAATTAGTTGCTGTTGCTTAACTAAAATTTCACGTACCGAGGGTTGAGCCGCAATTATGGAAACATGAGCTGTGATTTCGGGGGTACGAATCTCAGTGGTCACATCTTCACCATTGAGGAGTACTTGCATCGGTTTTCCAAGAATAGGGTTAGCAAATAGTTGGATTTTAGAGTTAGCGGCGATCGCTTGTACTTTTTCTTGATCGCGCAAGTCAATACCTTCACGCAATACTGCTAAAGTGACACTACGATACATAGCACCCGTATCTAAAAACAACAAGCCTAATTTGTTGGCAACCTGTTTTGTAACCGTTGATTTACCCGCACCTGCGGGACCATCGATCGCAATGATCGGTTTTCGGTGGGTAATAGTGTAGCTCAGCAAAATGTTATCGATTAATCGTGTGTTTCCAATTCGAGCAGCGATCGCCAGCATTAACTCTGCTTTAGGCGAAATTTGGCTGCATAGTTGCAAGGTCTTTGCATCAACTAATTCAATATACTCTAGGTTGATCTCAGGTAGCTTGGCTAAATAATTTTGAGCAACTTCGATGATCTGAGAGGGTGAGCAAAGTCCATGACGAGAGAAAAACTGCTGCTTAGCTTGTTGCAAACTTTGATAAATATGCGCTGCCAAAATGTGATCTCTTGTTGATAAATATTGGTTTCGGGAACTGTAAGCTAATCCACTAGGTTCACGTAATGTTGGACAACCAATAATTTCTACAGGGATATTTAAATCATTTACCAACTGCCGAATTATTGCTAACTGCTGACCATCTTTATTACCAAAGTAAGCTCGGTCAGGTTGAACAATGTTTAATAGCTTGGTGACGATAGTAGCTACACCTTGAAAATGTCCAACCCGCGATCGCCCACAGAGAAAATCCGTCATCTCTGAGGGTGGAATCACTTGGGTAACTTTTGCGGCGGTTACTCCCATCTCCTCAACACTTGGGGCAAAAATGGCATCAACGCCTGCGGTTTCACAAGTATGAAGATCCGTTTCGAGATTGCGTGGATATTGCTCAAAATCTTCCCCTGCTCCAAATTGTAAAGGATTGACAAAAATGCTAACCACTACACAAACATTTTCTTTACGGGCACGATCAATCAAGCTTAAGTGACCAGTATGTAAAGCCCCCATTGTTGGTATAAGCCCGACTGAAACATTGGCAAGGGGTTGCCCAATGTTTTTTTTTGATTTTTGGTTATTTAAATAATGACGCAGAGAAGCGATCGTGGTAAATAACTGTGTCAAGTAATCACCTCAACGAACTCATTATAAAAAGCATAGCTGCCTCTTGTAAGAAGTAGCTATGCTTCCCGCGCAGTTTTTGCAATTTATAATCCAGATAATTTTTTGGAAATGCTGCAATACGACTCTTCCAAAAAATAGTGTTGCACAAGATTTTATCTAGATAGAACTTCAAGGCGCACTGGCGCAACACCAGAAGAAATTAAGCCAATCATGTTTGCTGCGGCTGTAGAAACATCGATCACGCGACCATGGGCATAGGGACCGCGATCATTAATTCGTACTACTACTGACTGACCATTGTCCATATTCACAACCCTTACCAAAGTCCCAAATGGCAGGCTAGGATGAGCAGCGGTTAAATCACTCGCATTGAATATTTCACCACTAGCACTGTAATTACCATCAAATCCTGGCCCGTACCAAGAAGCCATTCCTGTCATTGTGCCAACAATTCGACTATTCAACGTTGGACTGATTACAGAAGTTGTTGCGCGACTCTTGGGGGCGTTAGCAACTTCGGATACGGGATTTGCACCACCAAGCAAGCGTCGCAGTAGGTTGGCTGATTCTAAAACGTTTTCAGACTTATCTTGCTGAGACTCAGGGAAAATCGCCTGTTGGTCAAACTTTAAAACTGTGCGATCGTCAAATTTAATTACATAGTTGCCATTATTCCAAGCAGGAAGAATTTTGCTGGCATCTAATCCATCACGATTAAGCTGATTAATCATGGCAGCAACAGCGGTTGCACGTTCTACAGGATTAGAGGAAGCTAAGAGATAATCAGGACTATCAGTTACTTTTGCTGACTTAGAATTATTGGAATTAGAGTTATTAAGTTCAGGTTTTGAGGTTTGTACGTCATCAGGTGATTGAATTTCATTAGAAGGAAGCTTCACAAACTCCGAGTTCTTTTTCGTTTCACCCTTAACTTTGCTCTTGTTCCTTAATGGGCTTGCATTATCATTAAGAGCATTTTCAGAAATTGGTTGAGATACCTCTGTTGATGAAGAATTACTTTCAGATTCAATGTAAGTAACTACAGGGATGCCTCGCACATATACGGTTGCAGCATTCTTACCATTGAGCTTATGAGTGTATATTTTAGCGATTGTTTCATCTTTACTTCTAGTTAATGCTTGCGACCTTGTTTCGCCTATTTTGATAGTATTTGACTGTGACGCGGATGGCGAAGGTTGTTGTAAGGAAATAGATGTATCAGTAGTAGTGACTTCTGATTGAGTTCCTGTTTGAGCCTGTGCACTATGGCTAGCAAAACTTGAGATAATCGCAAGAGCTACGACTGAGTTAGAGAGAGTATAGCTCCAGTTCCAATTAAGCATAGGTAAAGCAGAAAATGAAGGTAAACGACTGAATTACAAATACTTTTCTCATTTGGGCTTTTACTAGGCTTACTGATAAGCCAGATAAGCGAAATCAAAAACATATTTTGTAATTTTGCAAAAAAGCAATAAAGCTTTTATTCTTGACGTTCAGATTAACATGGTTATTCAGAATGGCAATAGTTTTTGCCTTAAAGTCATATTGGGCAAGCTTTTAAGCCATTCTTTCTCATTAAAAATCAAAATTTTGCTTCTTTCTCATTAGAATTCTTTATAAAAATGGAACTTTGTGCTCATAATCACTAAAAACGAGTCACAAAAGTATGTCTTTAGATATAGGTGTTTTTGCGCTCAAAAATTTTTTCTATGCATAGAGACTCAATATACAAGAAAATATCGGGTTAATTAAGGGGATCAAGCAAGTTTTGCCTGTACACAAACCCTATAAAGACATGATCTTGGTAATAAAGTGTCAAAAATAGTGATAGATCAACCTCAAGATAGATACAAAAATCGAGTTTATAGAAACTATTTAGGATTAATTATCTAAAAATGTTTGTAACGGGCTAAATCAAGATTTTTTAGAAAGAAAATTGGGAAACTATATATAAATCATCAAGAAGATAAGCAAAACATTTACAGCTAAAGCATAAGAATTTCTAATCATAGATTGCAAAATTTTTAGTAAAATCACCAACAAATTGCGATCTGAACACTAAATTTTGTCCTACAAATATAAAAAATAACGATATATATAAGAGATATAAAAGAGGTAAATCCTATGAGAGTTATACCTCTCATGGGATTTACTTTAATTGGTGGATCGCATCATTGAGCTTGCCACTGCGGAAGCCCTCTAAATCTAGGGTAATTGAGCTAAATCCATAGTCACGAAGAGCTTGGGTGAATTGAGACATATCAATATTGTTGATGAATTCCCCTAGGCGATCGCTTGATACTTCAATTTTGGCAGTATCTCCCATTGAGCGTACCCTAATATCACCTTTCCATCCGATATCTCGTAAATACTGTTCTGCATTGCCCACGCGCCGCAACTTCTCAATTGTAATCTCTTCACCATAGGGAAATCGCGAACTTAAGCATGGCTGTGAAGGCTTATCCCACCAGGGCATTTCCAGATATTGCGATAACATGCGGACTTCAATTTTGCTAATACCCACTTCTGCCAGAGGCGATCGCACTCCCCTCTCCTTTGCAGCCTGAATTCCTGGACGATAATCCTGTAAGTCATCAGCATTTAAACCATCAACGACATAGCCATAGCCCATTGTTTTGGCAAGGGGTTTGAGCGTATCATGCAGTTCACTTTTGCAGAAATAGCAACGATTAATAGGATTAGAGGTGTAATTAGGATTATTCATCTCATCAGTTTGAACGATTTGATGTTTGATACCGATAAATTCCGCTTGCACTTTAGCCGCAGCAAGATCCGCAGGTAGTAGGGATGGTGAATTCGCGGTAATGGCAAGGGCGCGATCGCCTAAAACATCAAAGGCAACTTTGGCAACAAGGGTACTATCGATGCCACCAGAGTAAGCAACAAGCACTTTGGCGGCTTCATTAAAAATAAGACGTAAGCGATTGAGTTTGTCGGACAATGCAGGATTTAACATAAAAACTATTGATGTAGATTGTTTAATATTTTGGCATCACTTTTTGAACAGGTCATCAGTAATCGGGCTACGGCAAAAAGGGTGGGACAGAGACATGGTAAGCCTGTGGTATTTGAGGTAAATGCGGCGGCAATGTCCAAAGATGGCTATGTTTTTTACTGTTCTACCAATCAGGTTTGGCTGGTAGATCGTGTTCCACCTGAATACTTAAAATAAGGCGTGGGTATTACATTCACCTTATTTGAGTGGTCAATTTTAAGTTAAGTAATGAATTTCTCTAAAATTTCTGTAATTCGCAATCCTTGTTTGAGCAAAGGTTCTATGTCTCTTACTAGTTGACTCTAAGCATATGTTTGAGAATTTTTAAGTAAAGCCAAAAGTACGAAAAATTTCTCAAAGTATAGTCTATCAGTTTACAAAACAAAGACCTTATTTAACGTCAGTTCGGGTTAAGCTGGCAAATTTTAAAAGCCCAAAAGTAAAAGTCTTGCTAGGCAAGACTTTTACTTTTGGGCTTTGAGAGAGGGTTTGCGTAGCAAACCCTCTCTCAAAGCCTGTTTCAAATTATCCCGAACTCACCTTATTTACTAGAAATTTTGAAATTTATCGTGGGAAAGTCGCACTATATGCACTTATCAAGAGAGGATTGAAAACTAGCCCGTAATTCATTCAGAAAGCAACTAATTTCTGAAGTTAGCAGGGTCTTGATCACGACGATGCTTAAAAGGAATGGGATCACCTTGCCGATCGCCTACTAGGACTGCCGTCTTTTCCAAAGCTTCGCGTAGACGTTTGGCTGCATAAATAGACATATCGCGAGGTACACTAATGCGATCGCGTAAATACCTCAAAGCGACATCAGAACCAGACGGAGGAATGCAATCTGTACCTTTAATCATATTCGTCAAAGCACAACGTAGAGCCTCATCTAATAAGCGATCGTCCATAGGATTAACTCGAATAATATTATGACGATGTTTAATTACACGATGGATAGCTTCTTCGCGTGAGTTTTCGGGTTCAGGATAATTAACATCTGGTAAACCAAACCAAGAACCATGATCAACTCTTGCTTTATTGATCAGCATTTGCGGTTCTCCATTTTCCCAGCAACCTCCCATTTGTGGCGGTAGATCATGGGCATGGGTATGGAAATCGCTCTGAGTTCCTCGATAGGTAGCACGACTTTCCATCGCATCAAACCATGCCGCCATACGAGGATTCTCTTCTCGCAGGGAATAACCTTTGTAGTAATACAAACTAGCATTCATGCGCTCGACATAAGGCGTAAAAATAACATCGGCAGTACCAAAGTCATCCAAAAAGTAAGGACTAGATGTACTACCTAAAACCTCTTCCACTTTTTGGATCACTTCGATAAATTGCTCACGATTAAGCTGTTCTTGACGTGGAGACATCATCGGACGGCAGAGCCATTCGCACCATGCCCTAAATAAAATGCGTTCTAATCTCCTAATTTGAATCACATGAGGATCAAGCATTCCATAACCAAGTGACCCAAAAACCTGTTCCAAAGCGATTAGAATATCATCACTTTCAGTAATTAAACGTCCATCAATCTCGATCGCAGGTAACATTCCCGATGGGACTTTCCTTTTGTACCAACTTTCCTTATCGCCATAGCAAAACATGGTAACTTTTTCGATGCGATAGGGAATCTGTTTCTCTTCTAGCCACAGCCAAACTTTTTGACAGTAGGGACACCATGCATGGTTATCACGGTAGAGCGTCACACATACATCATTTTCCGAATGCCCAAATAGGCGCAACTTCGACTGTGCATTAGTAAGTCCATTAACATAATCTATTTGAAAATTCGTCAGAGATTCTAGTTCTGCCCAAGTTAAAGGATCAATATTCATAGGAGCGCTTATCATGATCGCTACTTAGTATAGCGTTTTGCAACCATTAGTTAGGAATACCTTGGGTAGATGTGGTGCGGGCGAAGCCCGCACCACATCTACCTCAATCCTAAGAAATTCGTTCGGTTTGCGTAAGTCCTACTCTGTAAATTTAAGTATCTCGAAATAATTAAAATCCTAAACCAGAACGTAGTTCGTCCGCTTAGCGCACGAACTACATAAGTTATTGCCTTTTGCTGGATCTTGAAAAGGCAATTGTTTGTTAATAAAATTACAATCTTGTCCTTAATGTGCTGAAAAATCACTATAAATAACTGACTTTTTCTTGTTTTGGCAAAGCCCTATTAGTGAGACCATAAGCCATCTTCAATCAATCTAAATTCTCCTAAGTCGTCATTTAGTGTACTTCATTCTTCACCAAACTTAAAAATCTAAAAATTGCGGATCCACTTCACAGGTTAATCATAACATGGGCAATTCAGAACATTTGGCTATACTGAAGCAAGGGGTAGCGAACTGGAATCTTTGGCGGCTCGAAAATCCTGAAATTATTCCTAATTTAAGTGGTACTAACTTGAGAAGAGCTAATCTCCGTGAGGCAGATTTAAGCGGAGTGAATCTACGTTGGACAAACCTTAGCAATGCAAATTTATTAGGTGCTAATTTGAGTGGCTCTGACCTAGTTAAAGCTAATTTGCGAGAAGCAGACTTGTACAAAGCCAACCTCAAAGATGCAGAAGTTAGTGGCGCTCATTTGAACAAAGCTCACTTACGCCAAGCTTGTTTACAAAGATGTGATTTGAGTTTAGCTAATCTCAATGGAGCTGATCTCACAGAAGTTTCTTTTACATGTGCTAATTTGAGTGGAGCAGATTTAGAAGCGAGTGAGTTAAGAAATGCGGATTTAAGTGAGACCAATCTCAGTAATGCGATTTTGAGTAATGTCAATCTTGCAAATGCAGATTTAAGACGTAGTGATTTAACTAACGCTAATTTGGAATTCGCTGATCTAAGTAATGCAAATTTGTCGGATGCCAAGCTGAGTGAAGCTAACTTCAGCAACTCCAATTTACAAGAATGCGATCTGAGTAATGCCACAATCAATCAAGCTAACTTAAGCTATGCCAATTTGACTGATGCAATTCTCAGTAATGCCAATCTAAGCAATGCTAATTTGAGTAATACTAATCTTAAAAATGCGATTTTGAGTAATGCAATTTTGAGCAATTCCGATTTAAGTTATAGCAATTTAGAAGATACAATTTTAAGTGACGCTATTCTGAGTAATGCTAATTTAAGTGGAGCAGCTTTAAATGGAGCACAGTTAATTTCTGCTAAATTAGATGCGGCTTTTTTAATTGGTACTAATTTAGTAAAGGCAAACTTACGATTAGCTAATCTCAATGGAGTCAGCTTATCCGAAGCAAAATTATTTGGTACAATTATGCCCGATGGTTCTGTTCAGAATTAGGTTTGTATTACAGCTCTTTGCGCTTAATTAAAACTCAAAAATATTTCTGTACTACTCAAAGACTCAATAGGTTGTATCAGTTCAAATTTTTAGTATTGTGGTTTTCAAAGGAGTGCGTACTCATTTGAAAACATAAAAATAATTCTAGTGAGGGGTTTGAGTTTTCATTTTGCCTACGGCAAAATGAAAATTGCAATATGTAGTTGCTATGCAATCGGCAAAGTAAACCAGAATCGCGATCCTTCATTTGGCTCACCAAGCACTCCAATGACACCACTATGAGCTTGGACTATTTGGCGACAAATATACAGCCCTAAACCAAGACTTAGCGATTTCCGATTTAGTTGATTCTGTCTTTTCCCTTGGGCATATAGTTCAAAGAGATGTTCACTTTGCTCACTACTCATGCCGACACCATTATCAGCAACCTCGCAAAGCATCATATTTTCATCATTAATCTGTGCTGAAATGGTCAACTTAAGATTGGGTGGATTATGTTTAATTGCATTCGCAATCAAATTTTGAAAGACTCTACAAATATGAGCAGGATCAATCATCACGGGAGGTAAATTAGATGGAACTTGAAGCACTATTTCTGTCTCTTCTTTCTCTAGAATTCCCTGGAGATCATTGAGAGAATCTTGAATCACGGTGCTAATCATCACAGGCTTAGGGTGAGTTATAATCCCGTGGACATCATTGATATGAGACTCTAGTAGAGAATTAATAAGCGCTAATTGGCGATCGCCACTTTGGCGCATCCGTTCTAGCGTTGTTTTGGGCAAAAGAATATGATTCTCATAGGTATTGCCAGTTTGCATCAAATGCTCAAGCACCATAATCAATCCCGTAACAGGATTGCGTAAGTCATGGGAAACTGCATGGAGAAAAATGGTGAGTGCTTCTTCCGCACGCTTGCGTTCTGTAATTTCTGATTGCAGTTCAATATTTTGTAGTTCAATAGTTTGACGTTGTTTGGCAATCATTAAATGGGTACGAATTCGTACTAGGACTTCTTCATGCTCAAAAGGCTTTGTTATATAGTCCACAGCACCCATGGACAAGCCACGCACCTTATCTACTGTTTCTGAAAGTGCCGTCATAAAGATAATGGGTATCTTCTCTGTTTCAATATTTGCCTTGAGCCGTTGGCAAGTTTCAAATCCATCAATTCCAGGCATCATCACATCTAGCAGAATTAAATCTGGTTTTACGTATTTAATTTGCTCGATCGCACTTTCGCCATCAGTTGCGACTAACACCCGCAGCCCTACATCTCGCAGCAAGTTTACTAATACACTTAAGTTAGTGGGATTGTCATCTACAACTAGGACACAGCCTTCTAGCGCATGACAATTGGGAAGTTCGATAGTTTTATCGTATAGATTTAACAAGTGCTCACTCATAAAGTTAATTAACAACTAAGTTATTGCAGCTAGTAATTCCTAATCAAAGGTTTAAGACACATCCAAAATCACATTTGTTATTCTGTCAGTCAACCCGAAGCATTTGAAAATGATCACTTTCAGTATCAAAAAAAGTTTGTACTTCATATTCTGGAGAGATTTTCTTTTTAGAAGAGCATTGAAATTTTTTGAACAGAATACTTTGATTATAATGTCTGTACTGATTAATCGATTAATTTATAGCCATTTGACAATCTCCTGTTGTAAAACATCGTAAATAACTAGGCTAAACTGATATCTTTGGATCGCAGATTGAATAAATCTTTTGTAAAAAATTTTCATAAATAGGTAAACTTACTGCTAGCCACAAGTGGTGTTATGAAAATCCGATGTTTAAGCTTATCATTCCTCTCTAACACCGCATAAATTTGGGTTTAAAATTGTAGATAGTTAAGTGAAAGCGATCATATATGAATATACGCATTGGCAATGGTTATGATCTCCATCGACTCGTCAGCGATCGCCGACTGATCCTTGGTGGTGTCGAGATACCCTATGAGAAAGGACTACTGGGACATAGCGATGCCGATGTATTAACCCATGCGATCATGGATGCCATGCTAGGAGCACTTGCCCTCGGTGATATTGGGCATTATTTTCCACCCTCTGATCCCAAATGGGCAGGAGCCGATAGCATCATGCTATTGCAACAGGTTCAGCAGTTAATTGGCTCACAAGGTTGGCACGTGAATAATCTTGATGCCATGGTAATTGCGGAAGCTCCTAAACTCAAACCCCATATTAAAGTAATGCGTGATCGCCTGTCGCAAGCGATGAATTTACCCATAGATTGCATCAGTATCAAAGCCACTACCAATGAGGGACAGGATGCGATTGGACAAAAGGAGGCGATCGCAGTTCATGCAGTCGTGTTGCTAGTTAAAGGTGAGTAGCTATTAGCCGTTAGCTATTGGCTTTTAGCTTGTTGAGGTAAGAGTTTTATTTTTTGAGGAAAGATGGTAATCGTGAAAAGAAGTATGCAGCAGCAACTTAAGGTGAAACGATGGAAAACATTAATATTATTGCTGATTATCAGTATATTTTCTCTGTTGCTTTGGGGCTGTTCCATCAAATCTGAAGTTCTCAAAGACCGTTTGGTAGTCCCGATTGAGAATGATATCAAAACCTTTAATCCGATTCTAATTAATGATGCTTACAGTGGGATTGCGATCAGCTTTACTTTGACTGGGCTAGTTACCGAAAATGCGATTACGAAGAATTTAGATCCTGAACTAGCGGAGAAATGGGAATTTCAACAGGATGGCAAACAACTAATTTTTACACTGCGTCCCGACCTTAAATGGTCAGATGGTCAGCCTCTTACTGCTGATGATGTTCTATTTACTTTTAATGACATTGTTTTCAATGAGAAGATTCCTTCTGGCAGTCGTGATGTTTTGCGAATTGGGAAGTCTCAAACTTTGCCGAAAGTTCAGAAGTTAGATGATCGCCGCATTTCTTTCTTCATGAGTGAACCCTTTGCTCCAGCATTGCGAACGATTGGTGGTATCGGGATTTTGCCCAAACATATTTTTGCTCCCACTTTGACCGAACGTCCAAGTGACCAAAAATTACAATTTTTAGAAACTTGGACTCTGGCTACACCTGTTGAAAAGCTCGTGGGCAATGGTCCTTATTTGATTCAGGAATATCGTCCATCGGAACGAATTATCTATAAACCTAATCCTTACTATTGGAAAAAGGGAACTCCCTATATTGATAAATTTGTGATACAGATTGTAGAATCTCCAGACACAGCTTTGCTACGGTTTCGTTCAGGAGATCTGGATATGTACCGTTTGCGAGGGGAAGATTATCAACTTCTGAAACGTTTTGAAAAGCGAGATCGCTACAAAATCTATAATGCGGGTCCTGCAACTGGTCAAGCGTTCATTATGTTTAACTTGAATAAGGGACGAGATCCTAAGACAAATCAACCCTTTGTCGATCCTATAAAGTCTAAATGGTTTAATGATGTCAGTTTCCGTCGTGCTGTAGCCTACGCAATTAATCGTGAAGCAATGATTACAAATTTATCGCGTGGTTTGGCGCAAACGCAAAACTCACCCATTTCTATTCCCAGTCCCTATTTCCTACCACCCGAAAAAGGACTCAAAGTATATGACTATCAACCTGAGAAATCGAAGAAAATTTTGACGCAGGCTGGATATAAGTATGAGGCTGAGCAATTGCTAGATCCCCAAGGTAATCCAGTGCGCTTTACCTTGATGGCTCCCACGGGCGGGCGGGTTGCAATGGGTGCACAAATCAAAAACGATCTCGAAAAAATAGGGATGAAAGTAGATTTTAATCCTGTCGATTTTCGGATAATTACGGAGAAACTGGATAACTCCAAACAATGGGATGCAACATTACTGGGCTTTACAGGTGGTTCAGAGCCCAATAGTAGTATTAACCTTTGGGCAACTGATGGTGATTCTCATCTTTTTAACAAGGGACCTACGGGTGATGAAAAGCCTTTTGTCGGCAGGGAAATAGCTGATTGGGAACAAAAGATTCATGATCTGATGATTAAAGGAGCTCAAGAACTTGATGAAACTAAGCGTAAAGAAATCTATGCTGAATATCAGCAATTGGTACAGGAGCAACTACCACTAATTCATTTAACGATTTCTCTGTATCTGGTAGCTGTACGCGATCGCATAGAAAATGTCCAGCCTTCAGCCCTAGCAGGTAGTACTGGTGTCACCGGTGCACTATGGAATGTGGAACAGCTAAGGCTTAAATCCTAACCTATAGGAACCATTTTGGTAATCCTAAAAAAGGAAGCGACAGAGGAAAATTAGCCAATAAAACTAGCTATTGCGATTAGTGCAAAGTACCACTCACATTCAGCAATAATACTAAGTATTAAGACTCAACTAACCTCATTCATCAAACTTAGTATTTATGTCACCCGATTATATAAAAGCTCAATTAATCCTGCTTATTTCTATTGTTGCTGGAATTGCCTTTGTGGGCTGTATTTACGAAATATCTTATGGAGCGCCAGATTTGGGCTTTGCGGCAACTTGGGCAATTTTATTACTCAGTGTTCCTGTGGGCGTGTATAGCTTTATCAAGGCAGTCAGCCTCGCTCGTAAGTCTATGCAATAAAGAAATGTGCGCTTGGCGCACTTTCTTTACGAATAGCAATACCTAACTACGCAGGATTTTGAATTTTCACTTTTTTGCAAGCAAAGTAAAAAAACGTAACCATATCTTAATTTAGCAAATGGGCGATCGCCTCCATCAAAAAAGGCACAGCCGCCTCATCCCACAGCCCCTCAGAGCGTCGACCCGTCAATAACTGAAAATGCAAGTTAAAAGTATGATGATAACCATTTACCTCTAGACAAATATCTTCAGTCTCTAGCGTGCAGCAAATCTTTTCCCCATCCGATAGCTCAGTCGCCATATATTGCATCGTCTCCGCGAGTTGCGATGCTAATTTACAAAAATCCTTAAATTCACCCTCAGTTAGCTCGATTGCCCAACTATCTGCCCCCACTAGCCCCTTGTACATATCCACATCTGAGCGAAAGCCAATTCTCCAGCCATCACCACACAGTAAGTTTTTCGCTGAATTTTGATCCGTGAAATTCAACATAGTTCATGTCAGAATCTATAGTTGGTTGCATTAAGTGCCACCAACTATAAATTTAAGCATTTCAGTCACTTAAAATTTCAGGCTGGGAAATTTCATCAGACATTTCCATAATGGCGCGGAGGATCGGCTTCATCATTCGATCATCATAATCATCATCTTCATAGCGTCTGAGCTTGGCACGATTTGCTACTTGGACAGTAATACGATAACGGTTAGACGAAGCATTGATCAATTCTTCGACACGACGAATAATTTGCGATGAGTCAATAGTGTATCGTTTTGCCATACATCCGAACGAAAATGATTGTTTTATAGTCTAACGCGATCGCGCTCCTTTTGCACATCTATAGCCAATCAGCATAGAAAAAGCTATGCAATTATAAAGAAACTATTTCAACCTATCGAGTTTTGTGATGTAATATGAAAGTCTCGCATAGCTATTGGGCGGATTCTTCAAATCCATGACTGCAAAGAAAGTACTGGTAATTGACGATAGCATCATGATCCGCAAGATGGTCAAAAGCATTTTGGCGGGTAAATATGATGTTATAGAAGCAAGTGACGGTAAATCAGGTTTAGATGCTGCTCGCCGATCTTTTCCTGACTTGATTTTGCTTGACTTCGTGATGCCCAAATATAATGGCTATCAAACTTTACAAGCAATTCGTCGCGTCGAAGGGTTACAGAATGTTCCTGTAATAATGATTTCAGGACTCAAGGAGCAAGTTACTGAGCATGTTCCTGAGCCATTTACTGAGTTTGATTTTCTGGAGAAGCCGTTTGAAGCCGATGTATTGGTTTCACGTATCCAAAATTTCTTAAATACAGAGCCTGAACAGCCTATATCGTCTGCTACTTCGAGAAGCTCATCTGCCTCTGCTGCACCTGCAATAAGAGAGGTGCAGCCCGTGAGTGAAGAGACTAGTACGCAAATGATTATCAATCGCCTCATATCAACCGAAACCTTGTTAGTACAAGGGATCGAAAACTTGATTCAACGTGAGGTAGTGGCGCGAATTAATGAGTTAAATACAAGGGTTGATCATCAAGAGCAAGCTATTAAGATGCTAAATCAACGTATGGACAAAATCTCTGAGCAAATTGATCATCATAATAAGGGTTTAATGGTGATTCTCAGAGAGTTGAAAAACTTGCAAGCTAAATAAAAGCTAATAAAAAGAAGGGTAGTTACTTAGTAACTACCCTTCTTTAGGAATTTAACGAGTAGCATCTAATGTGACTACAGGTATATTAATTGCAGAGTTAGCGATCGCTGTCCCTAGATCATTTCCCTTAGGTGTAGTGAAATAAAGAACAGCTAGAGGAAACGCCCCAACCACAATGCCTAGTAATGCTGGTACATAGAAGCCTGCATTAAAGCTGAGGATTAGCGCAAAGGCAAAGTTACCTGCATAGATGATTGTTGGAATTAGGATTTGCTGCCGATTTAGGACTGCTTGATCATGCTTGCCCCAAATTAATGAAGTTACAGTCATAAACAATGCACCTGTACCAAACCAACCAAAGAAATTTTGGTAAGGCATTCCATAAAATTCACCCGCTTGATGCCATTCCCAGAAAGGATATGGAGTTTGGCTCATTGCGGGATCAAGTACAAAGTCCCATGATGTAAGCATTAATGCACCAAGGGCGATCGCAGCAATCCGATAACCCCAACCCGTACCAAAGCGCATAATTGTTGCAGCAATTAAGAAGGCAGAAAAGCCCATATAAAACCATGAGAGAGGGATCGTAAATGGTACTAATCCCGCAATTTTGTAACCTAAACCGCTTAGATAGGAATATGCACCAAAGGGAAAGCCTGTGCTAGTGCCAAGTAATTCACTGCTTACAGAAATTCCGATCGCAGGGATGCAAAATGCTAGTGTACGCTTAAACCCAATAGTTTTCTTACCATAAAGAAAGGCGGCGATCGCTCCAAAGATCATGTAGGATGCGCCGCCATTTTGCATTCCCCATGAAAAGACCTGCAAACCAACTTCAGATAAGCTTTCAATAAAGGAACTATTGGGTAGGACAAAAACTAGACCAAATAGCCCAAATAACATCGAAACTAGGTGCATCCCTAAACTAAACCATTGTGCGGAGATCGCTCGCCTCATCACGCCATGTACTCCCAGAAATAGTTGAAATTTACTTGATCGTAATCTCAGAATTATTAGGCAAGGCACTTGGCTCTGCCTAATAACTCTAGAGTTTAAAATTTGCTTTAATTAACTTAACAAAAATATAAGCTAGCATACCATTCATTTTGAGTTTGATGCCTCAGACACTTAAACAACAAAGGTATTAGGGCTAATTTTTATGTTTATTTCCATGCCCATAATAATAAAAACGCCACTGTAACCGCAATCGCAAACCATAAAAAACTATCATCATTGCTAGTAGATGGTTTTTCTAGGGGAACCTCACGGAATGGCTTTTGGTTAGCACCACCTAGTCCTTTACTTCTCAAGGGTTTAGATTGATAGCTATCAGGAGATTCCAAGACAGGAACCTCGGAGACGACACCTTGCAGTTTACTCAAGGGGATCGCTGTGAAAATTCCCAACATATAGCGTGCTGATTTACGAATACTATTGGTGGGATGTTTTTTTAAACTTCGACATATAGCGATCGCCTCTTCAGTGCGACCATTGGCATCATAGGCATTGGCTAGCCAAACTAAAATTTCACCACCTAAGTTAGTTTCGACAATTGCCAGTTCACGGGCACGCTCTAGCAGGGAGATCGATTGTTGGTAGTTGCCCCTCTCAAAGCTGGTTACGCCTTGTTGGTAAAGTTCTGATGCTAGTTGATCGGCACTGATTTCTTCCATCAATAAATTTTTGCCTCCATATTTTCGAGATTTACCATTTCCTCCATATCCTAAAGAAACATCTCAAAATTTACAACAATTTCATTTCTGGGTAGACCTACAAATTTTACAAGCCCAGAGACAAAAGCTTTGATTAGCAAGGCTATTGTCTCTGCGATTTGAGACTCTTTTGCTTATCAAAAGAATCTCAAATCGCATTTCTTAAAGCTTTAACAATTTGGTAGTTAGCTTCAGGTAACTGGTAACGATCTAAGTCATCAACTGTTACCCAGAGAATTTCCGAACAGGCGATCGCTTGAGGCTCACCCATAATATGTTGGCAGTGATGCACGATCAAACTGACTTTCAGGGTTTCATATTCGTGATCGATGGTAATTAAATGATCGCCAACTTCTACCTCGATCGCTAGCTCCTCTTGCACCTCTCTTTTAATGCAGGCTGCCGCATCCTCATCTGGCTCAATCTTACCACCAGGAAATTCCCAATATCCCGCCAGTTCACCCTCAGGCAAACGACGATCAATTAGAATACGTTGGCGATCGCGATCCCAGACTACACCAACGCCAATGCGGCGATACTTTTTTAGCGGTATAGCAACATTAGTCATCAATAAACTCCAATCCCCTAGCTAAAGGGGTTAAACCTTTTTCTGCTAACCATTCAGGGTTATACATTCGGCTTTGATATCTCCCACCACCATCACAGAGAATGGTTGCAATCGTATGCCCTTTACCCAATTTTTGTGCTAACTTCACCGCACCAACCACATTAAGTGCTGCTGAACTACCAACAAATAAACCATCATGCTTGAGTAAATACTGCGCCATCTCGATCACCTGCTGGTCAGTTCCACGAAAAGCTCCATCTAACCTAGCGCGATTAAAATTCGCTGTTGCGCGATTAATACCAATTCCTTCAGTAATTGAATTACCCTCAGCCTTAAATTCACCCGTAGTGATATAGCTATACAGACCTGAACCTGTGGGATCAATTAAATAAGTTGCAATTTGTGGATTCTGCTCCTTCAGATAAGCGGTAACACCGCCAATTGTGCCACCTGTCCCCGATGACATCACAATGCCATCAAGCTCACCACCCGTTTGCCTCCAGATTTCAGGGGCGGTTGTTTGGTAGTGAGCATCAGAGTTAGACATATTCTCAAACTGGTTTGCCCAAAAAGCATTTTCAATTTCTTCTGCGCGTCTTCGAGCTACATGATAGTAATTGTCAGGGTTAGTAAAAGGTGCAGGATTAGTAAGTTCTACTTCCGCGCCTAGAGTTCTCAGCAAATCAATTTTTTCCTGTGATTGATTGCTGGGCATGACGATCACACTGCGATATCCACGGGCATTTGCAACTAGAGATAGCCCAATACCAGTATTACCTGCTGTACCTTCTACGATCGTGCCACCTGCCTTCAGAAGCCCTGATTTTTCAGCTTCTAACACCATAAACAAAGCAGCCCGATCCTTGACACTCCCTCCAGGGTTGAGAAATTCGGCCTTACCTAAAATCGTGCAGCCAGTTGCTGCTGATAGAGACTCAATTTCAATCAGGGGAGTATTACCCACAGAATTTGCAAAGCCAATCCGAATATCTCTGATCATGGAATATTAAAAGAAATGAACTACAGCAAAGATTTACAACTTGTTGATCAATATCAGTATATTTGGGTCTGTAATTAGTTATATAGATATTCGCAAATTTGCATTTTTTCAGTTTATTTCGAATAAACGCCATTTATTGCAAATAAACTTGCAGATAAGTGTACAAAATAAACTAAGTCTCAAACAATGCTTTGCCAACGATATCTGCTCTATACTACGACAAACATATGAAATTTTTAGTCGCCATTGATGGCTCTCAAGCTGGCGAACATGCTCTTGACAAAGCACTAGCTCTCGCCGCACCACTTAAAGCAGAAATTGTTTTGTTGACTGTCGTTGAGCCTCTCAGCAGCTATGTTCCTGAAGTGATGTTACCTACAGGAGACTGGGTTGGCTGGCGTGGGCTGCCTGATGTGGAGCTTGAACGCAAAATCTTGAGTGCTGGACAAGCCTTATTACAAAAGGCTCAGGATACCTGTCAGTCTGCTCAACTCGAAAGTCGTACTAGACTTGAGACAGGGCAGCCTCGTGATGTAATCTGTTATGTGACCAAAGAGGAAAGCCCAGATTTATTAGTACTTGGATCAAGGGGATTAGGTTCAATTGAACGGTTGATGCTGGGTAGTGTCAGTGATTATGTAGTTCATCATTGTGTCTCTCCCGTTCTCATTGTGCGCTAAAATCTATAAAAAACGTGATCGTGGATAGTCCTCCTAAACGACAAGTACTTGTATGCCAATACCGCACCTGCCTGAAAGATGGTGCAGACCGAGTTTTGGCAACATTTCAAAAAGAGTCAATTCCTAATGTCACGATCAAAGCTTCTGGGTGTCTAGGTCTCTGCGGATCTGGTCCAATGGTTGTTGTTTTACCAGACAACGTATATTACTGGCACATTAACCCCAAAAAAGCAAAAGCCATTGTCACTACGCATTTACTTGGTAATACACAAATAGAATCGCTCATGCATCCAAGATTGCATCCACACAGATAGAGTCAGTGCTAAAGCATTGCCTCTATCTGTATGATTTAGTGATATAGCAATTGAATGATTTTCAAGATATCAAAATATATGCCAAAGGCTATTTGGAATGGTGCTGTCCTTGCGGAGAGCGATCGCTGTGAAGTTGTGGAGGGAAATCAGTACTTCCCTGCTGATTCTCTGAATATGGAATATTTCAAGCCTAGCAGTACTCATACAACTTGTGGTTGGAAGGGTGTTGCAAGCTATTACAACATCGAAGTTAATGGTGAAATCAACAAAGATGCTGCATGGTACTATCCTGAACCCAAAGATGCAGCTAAAAAGATTAAAGGGCATATAGCTTTTTGGAGAGGTGTCAAAGTTCAGGTATGAAAAGCATAAAAGCAAAACGTCGTTAGCATGGCTTGCTTTTATGTATTTAACGTCAAATTGACGAAAGCGAAAACTGGCAAAAATCGCTTAGCGATTTTTGCCAGTTTTATCATTTACTTTGTATGGCTAAAATAAATTTTAGAGTCGGCAAAATCTTATATCTTGCAAGATATCTTAAACATTAATAGCTTTGATATGGGCTTGACGTGAAATAGGAGAACTAACTCGATGCAAGGCACTGCGGGGTAATACTCGTAATACTTCCTCGCTGGTGGTGATACCAGAGTTGAGTTTATTGATCGCTGCCTTGCGGAAAGAATTAAAATCTATTTCGTTAAGATAGCGATTCATTTGGGTAATTGTCCCTTCATAAATCATGTGACGAAAGGCATCATCAATATCGATCAGTTCGACAATCGCTTCCCGTCCAATGTAACCTGTGAAAAAGCATTTTTTACAACCTTTGCCCTTACGCCACTTTGTGGGATCAACATCTTCTCGCTCTAGCCTTAGGGCTTGTAATTCTGGAGCTTGTGGTTGATGGGGAACTGAGCAGTGAGGACAGTTTTTACGGACAAGACGCTGAGCAACTACACCTATTAGAGCATCACTAATTAATCCAGGATCAGGACCTAGATCCTTAAGTCGGGGGATCGCACTTGCCGCATCGTTGGTGTGCATTGTCGAGAGAACCAAATGTCCTGTCAGAGAAGCACGGACAACTGTTTCCGCCGTTTCAGGATCACGTACTTCACCAACCATAACGATATCAGGATCTTGCCTGAGGATGGCACGCAGTCCTGCGGCAAAGGTCATGCCTGCAGGTTCGCAAACTTGTGTTTGCGTAATATTTGGCAAAACATATTCAACGGGATCTTCTACGGTAATCACATTGACATGCTCTTGGGCGATCGCTTGCAGGCTGGTATACAGAGTACTGGTTTTACCCGATCCTGTCGGTCCAGTCATAATGATCAGTCCTTGAGGTTGTCGTAACCAACTGTCGTAAATTTGCAGAGTGAGATCGCTAAAGCCCAAGGATTCCAAATGATTTGAAAAAGGATTATTGCGAGGCAAAAGTCGAATTACCGCTTTTTCGCCACAGACACAGGGTAGGGTACTCACCCGCATATCGAGATTGAGATTGAGGTTTTCATCGCTGGTATATTCCTTGCCAATGCGTCCATCTTGAGGGCGGCGACTATCGGCAATATCCATATTGGACATTACCTTGAGGGCGACGATAATTTTGCGACTGATTTCAAGGGGCAAGGTTTTGATATCGCGCAAAATTCCATCTATGCGATAGCGTACCCTTAGACCCGTAGGGGTTGGCTCTAGGTGAATGTCACTGGCGCGATGTTGTAGGGCGATCGAAATCAGGGCATTAATGCGCCGAGTTTGATCTACCGCTTGAGATAGGTATAAATCGGTAACTTCACCAATATCAACTTGCTCAGTTTCACCTGTGAGGGGATTGATCGGTTGTGCTGAATGAATTTGATTAGGATTAGGAACATTTTGGCGACGAAACCATGCGCGATAACTATCGGCTGAAATTCTGAGGACTTTAATTTCTGTGAGAGTGCGATCGCTAATTAGCTTGATCTGTTCGTGACTAATATTATGGGGGCTACCGATATAAAAACAATTGCGCCATAGCAATAAGGGAATTACAGGGGGCAAAAGGCTGCGATCTTCAAATTCGCGAAAAAATCTATGATTTAAATCTTGATCTAACCAATCTAGATGGACATTGCCATGAATATCAATTAGAAATTGCAAAGCCTCTTCACAGGAAGCAATGTTGCCATGACGCAACCGTTTCCAAACTGATTCCCCTATTGATTCTAATACTTGACTCATTCCCAGTAGCTCCTTGTAGAACTAGCCAATATCCTACCAGCAAATTAAAGCTGTGATTTGTCATCTCTATAAACAGTAAAAGGACAAAATATTGCTTTGTCCTTTTGCAATTTACTTCATCTCATTATATTTTTTATTGAACTGTTTCTTAGCCTGCTCATAAACCTCAAGTGTAATTTGCTGAAAGTTGTTATCTTGAGCATATTTTTCAATCTTTTTAAAGGCAAAGGGTCTCACAAAAAAAGGGATGTCCTTAAGTTTTGCCTCAGCTTCGGCAGTCCATGCGATTTTTTCACTCATTGATTTTTAATTTATACTTCGGCTAGATTTTTAGGCAGATTACTCAATATTTTATACTTTACAAATTTTAAAGCGTTTTCTCAATGGTAGTGCTGCAAAGTCTTTTTTTAGTAATTGTGATGCGGGCGCGAAGCGCCTGCATCACAATTACATTGCATGACTACCTTCTCGATTAGTGAAGTTCGGAGTTCTCTTGCCTTCATCAAGAAAACCCTGTATCAAGGTTCTACTTCATGCCAAGTTTCTAAAAGTGCTAACGCTTCATTGCACCAATCAATCCAGCCCTGCTCAAAGTTAATGCCTCGGCGCAGGGTCAAATAGGCGAAACGAAATTCTTGCTGAAAGTCTTGGGAGAATCTAAAAAAATTACGCTCGATCGCTTGATAAATTTCTAGTTGTTGTTGATGCAATTGGCAATGCTCCCTAATTTTATTAACGATTTCAGCTTCAGGAATAAGGTAGCCAGCGTAAATTTTAAGCAAAAATTCATCTTTTATCGATGCGATGGTGCTGGTTTGCCGTAACCATGTTTTTAGATGCGACAAGCCTAAATCTGTAACTGAAAATATTTTTTTGTCGGGTCTGCCTTCCTGGGCGATCGCTTCGGCTGCAATCCAGCATTGTTGTTCTAGTTTGGTTAGCTCTCGATAAATCTGTTGGTGGGTCGCCTGCCAGAAAAATCCCACCGATCCGTCAAATAGTTTGGCGAGATCGTAACCGCTTTTCGGCTCAGAAATTAAAGAAACTAATATGGCATGAGCAAGAGACATATTTTTAATCTTTTGAAAGATTTACGAAGAATAGGATTGACATATGCACTTAGTTTAATATACATTCATTTTTATATTCAACTAATTGCATATAAAAATGAATATCAAGCTATGAATAAGCGAATTCTAATTTTGCAAGGAAATCCCTGCCAAGACAGCTATTGTTTTGCCCTTGCTGAAACTTATAAGAAATCAGCGATCGACTCTGGTGCAGAAGTGCGCGAAATTATAGTTAAAGATTTACAGTTCGACCTCAATCCTCCAGAATATCAACACCAACAGCGACCTCAACTTGAAGATGATTTAATCAAATCTCAAGAAGATATTCAGTGGGCTGAACATCTCGTTTTTGTCTATCCAACTTGGTGGGGAACAATGCCTACTTTGCTAAAAGGATTTATAGATCGAACATTCACTTCAGGATTTGCATTTAAATATCGCTCAGATTCAGTTTGGTGGGATCGTCTCCTGAAAGGAAAAAGCGCCAGATTAATCGTCACCATGGATACTCCTCCCTTATATTTCAAACTTGCCTTTGGACAACCTGGGCATACAGCGATGAAAAATACTATCCTTGAATTCTGCGGTGTCAAGCCCGTAAAAATCACTTCATTTGGCATTATTAAATCTTCTGATCTCAAACAAAGACAGAAATGGTTGCAGCAAGTAGCTTTGTTAGGAAAGAAACAGTTATGAGCATCATCGATCCTGAACAAATCCCCAACCTTAAAGGTTCTAATTATCCAGATGCTTTTAAGTCAATAGTCGCTGGACGTGAGAAAAAACGTCTCAGTGAGGTAACAGGAATCAAAAACTTTGGCGTGAATTTAACTACACTACCACCAAAAACTCAATCTGCTCTTCGTCATTGGCATACTAAACAAGATGAATTTATTTATATCTTATCGGGAGAAATAACTCTAATTACCGATGAAGCAGAATCTATTTTAAAAGTTGGTCAAGCAGCAGGATTCCCTGCAGGCAAGGAAAACGGGCATTGTCTCTATAACCATACTGATCAAATTGCAACCTATCTTGAAATTGGTGATCGCACTCCCAATGATGCAGTGAACTATCCCGATGACGATCTTATTGCCATAGCGACCGAACAAGGCTGGCAATTTACCCATAAAGATGGAACTCCCTATTCTTCTTAGAATCTATTAAAAAAGAGAAAACCATGACTATAACTATTTACAAACAAACAACACAAGCATCTTGGGCAAAAGCGATCGCTAAGCCAGCGATAGAATTCCCTCTCACTCAACTCTCAATTGTTTCTGGCAAAATCCCTGCCAATCTTAAAGGTTCTCTCTATCGTAATGGACCTGCCCGACTAGAACGTGGCGAAATGCAAGTGGGACATTGGTTTGATGGTGATGGCGCAATTCTGGCCGTACATTTTGCTGAAGGTCAAGTCCGTGCCACCTATCGTTATGTACAAACAGAAGGATATCTCGCAGAAGAAAAAGCGAATAAACTGATTTATGGCAACTATGGCATGACTCCTAAAGGCTTATGGTGGAATCGTTTTGGAAAATCGTCAAAGAACGTGGCTAATACTTCTGTGATCGCTTTACCTGACAAGCTCCTTGCCTTATGGGAGGGTGGACTGCCCCATGCCCTTGATTTGGAAACTCTAGAAACCTATGGCTTAGAGAATCTGGAAGGACTAGATCATCAACGTTCCTATTCAGCACATCCTAAGCGTGATTCTGAGACTGACGAGATCTTTAACTTTGGCGTTTCCTATGGCAAGAACGCAACTTTAAATTTGTATCGCAGCGATCGCCATGGCAAGCTAATCAAAAAAAATCAAGCGACTTTACAAGGTCTACCAATGATTCATGATTTTGTACTAGCTGGTGATTATCTAATTTTCTGTATACCACCATTGCGGATGAATCCCTTTCCAGTATTACTCAATCTCCAAAGTTATAGCGATTCTCTAGCATGGAAGCCTCAAGAGGGTACAGAAATCTTGGTATTTGATCGCCATAATCTCGAACTAGTTAGCCGTAATATTGCTGAGCCTTGGTTTCAGTGGCATTTTGGTAATGGCTATAGTGATCACAATGGCAATCTCGTATTTGATCTCATCCGTTATCCAGACTTTGCTACCAATCAATTCTTAAAGGAGGTTGCCACAGGTAAAATCAAGACTCCAGCTAAGGGAACTCTTTGGCAAATGCGCCTCAATCCCCAAACGGGTGAATTTCTCGAAACTTCACAGGTACTAGATCGCGGTTCTGAATTCCCCATTGTTGCCCCTGCCCAAGTTGGTAAAAATTCTCGCTATACTTATCTATCTATCCACCATTCTGAAGATGAACAAACAGAATTATTTGATGCGATCGCCCGTTATGATTACCAAACCAATACTTTAACTGAAGCTGATCTAGGTGCAAATCGCTATCCAATGGAGCCATTATTTGCCCCTGATCCCACCAATCCTGACAAAGGTTATATTATTACCGTCGTCTTTGATGGCGATCGCGAATGCTCCGAAGTATGGATCTTTGATAGCGATCGATTAGATGATGAGCCTATTTGTCGCCTTGCCCTACCAAGCATTGTACCAATGGGATTTCACGGCACTTGGCGATCGTAAAATAAAGGGGGTACAACGTACTCCATTTATTACTCCATAATTTAAGATATGAAAATTTTGCAGGCTGATGCCAACTATACTTTTCGTTCTTATTTTGAGCTATCCAATGATACAGATGAAATTTTGGCTGAGTTTGATTACAAACTTGTCAAAAAACGCTTGCAACTACCAAGAACTAGCCGTCAATTATCAGGACTGTCAGAACTAAAACAGAACCTTGAAAATGTACTTCCCTATGTGCCATTAACTAGCGAAACTGCAAGGCGAGAAATTTTGGTAGCTCCTGTGTTAAGTAAAGTTGCCATGATTTGTCAACAGATCCTGCGAATTGAATATCCTGTGAAGGTTAGCAATCTTCTGCAAGGGAATCTAGATTACTTAATTCGATCTATCCATAGTCTCATTGTTGTTGAAGCAAAACGAGATGATTTGACTCGTGGGTTTACGCAGTTAGCGGTTGAAGCGATCGCTTTATCGATGTTAGATGAAGCGCCAGATCGTCTCTATGGTGCGGTTACTATTGGCAATCTATGGATATTTGGGATTTTAGATGTTACTTCTCGAACCATATTTCAAGATATTGGTTCGTATACCTTACCCGATGATTTAGAAGATTTAATTAGCATTTTAGTAGGAATTCTAGAATGAGCAAAGGGCTTAAGCTCCTTGTTTGTCTCACGACAAGGGATTATTGAAAGTGTTGCAACACTTTCAATAATCCCTTAGTTCGATTTTAGGTGCAAAGCACTGTAACAGTTCAGGCGATCGCTATAATTGGTATAAGATCATCGGTTGATATTAGATTAACTTGGTATAAGATCATCGGTTGATATTAGATTAACTTTCTATTTAAAGATCTGACCAAGTTTTCGATATTACAAAAGATGCCACCAAGGTTACAGGTTAAAACCGAAGATTGCTCACCCCTAGGACTATATGTTCTTCAATATTTAGAAGAACAAGACATTAGTATGAACCATCTGGCAGAATTGGCTGGTGTGCCCCAACCAAGGCTTCGTGGTGCTTGTTTTAAAGGAACATGCCCCACACCTGAAACCTTACGAAAGTTGGCAAAAATTATGGGGAAACATCATTTAGAGCTGTATACCCTGGCATATCAGGGTAGGATTGAACAGGTTCCCGAAGATGTCGATGATAATTTGTTGGATATATTAATTAGGCAAATGCTAGAAACTGCCCGCGAGTTAAATTTAGCAATGCCCAAAATTCAACCATCCAAAGCAAAAATTCGTAAGGCTTTAATAGAATTGGGCTTTAGGGAAAAGCGCGAAGAGATATCTTAAGTCTTGACGATGCAAGGCACATTAAAGATTAAGCAGTAAGGATTTAAGGTTGATCTTTTCCGAGTGATGCCGCTAGTTTCTGAAACCGACGGGGATCTCCCTCTTCCAAGTTCTCCGCTCTCTCTTGACGCTTAATTTCATAGAGTTTTTTGAGAATATCCTGCCAATCATCGGGAGTTAAAGGAGATTTTTGAGCTTCAGATTGTTCTAGCTGGATAGATGTATGCGCCTCTGGTGTCGTATTTTGCTGAATATTTTTTAAGGCAAGCCATACACGAGCACGTACTGCCAATGTTGATTCCTTATTCGCCATTTGCTCAAGTTGCGATTGAATCTCCGATAGCCAATGCGGATAGTTATCAGCGATCGTTATTGCCAAAGCCTGTAAACCCACAACCGCCGCGTAACGTACTACCCATTCATCATCCTGATGCGCGACAAATAGTAATGCTTCCAACGCTTCCTCTTGAGCAATTTCACGAAGTTCATCAGGAAACCAATGCCACTTCATTAAACCTAAACCCTTAACTGCCGCACGGCGCACACTAAAAGCAAAATCCGCAGTCGCTACACCCAGCAAAGTTGCCAATCCTCGCGGATCACCAATCCCTGCTAAAGCTCGAATTGCCCACGACCGCGCTGTGTAGTTATGCATATCTAGAAGTTCCAATAACGCAGGAACTGCTGGATCGCCTAGCAAAATCAGTCCATCCACAGCAGCAACGGCAGCTCCAGGGTTATTGTAACTCAGAGCTTCAATCAAGGTTGGAATCGCTCCTTCTAACCGAGCATTTGCAAGATTTTGGACTGCTTCAAGTAGTCGATTAGAAGAATCTGCTTCTTCTACGGCTTGAATGAGTTGGGAAAGAGACATATATCAGTAAATTAGATGAGGCAAGCAAAGTAAAGGATAGCTTTGTAGTTTCTCTACTTTACAATAAATCATCCATCAGAGCCATGACCCTAACTGCACCTGCGGTCAGATCAGGAGGTGTAGCAAGCGGTATTTGTTTTTCTAATACACCTTTGAGAGAAATTAATTTGAGACTATTTTCCGCCATTGTGTTGCTAATCGCTTCCGCTGCTCCCAAATAGCCGATCGCACCTAAATCAGAAAGAACAGTTCGCCGCAATTGTAAATCATTGTTGCTTAGAGCCTTAATCAGAATATTACCGTAATGATCTGCGGTTTCTGGATCGGACGAAAGCTGATACATGGCACGTGCCGCCGCATACTTCACTCTAGGAATGGGATGTTCCAAATATGGCAAGATCTGGGGAATTGTCTCCACAGCTCCTAAAGATCCCAAGGCTTCAAGAATTGCGTCAAAAGGTTGTTCAGTTTCTAAACCTGATATTTCTAAGGTGATCGGTATATCAAGCATAGCCAATAACTTGGGAATACTGGCTATATCACCAAGCATTTCTAAAGATTGAGCCGCAGCCTCGCGTACATAAAAATCCTTACAGTCTAATGAGCGAATTAATGCTGAGACAGCACTGCGATCGCCAAGCTTTCCTAAAGCCCTCGCCGCATTACGTCGCAATGGATACCCACCTGCATCGGTGCGATCGGCTTCATCATCTAGAGCATTAATTAAAAGAGCGATCGCTCTAGGATCTTTCACTCGAAATCGTCCAAGCCACCATGCTGCATAGATCCGTAATCCTAAATCTTCACATTGCAAATTAATGAGTGCCTGTTCTAAGGTCAACTGATTATCGTCAGGAAGTTCGGATTCACTCATGTTTTGTCACTAAAAAATTTTCAAGTCTCCATTTTGTTGTGGTCAAAATGGAAATTCACATACAGCATTTTACAATCAAACAAACCCTCATTTTATGGCTGTCGAAGAGAAAGTCGGCACGAAGCGCCGACTTTCTCTTCGACAGCCATAGTTGGAAAGTATTACGAAGCAATACTTTCCAACTAAAAAAGACACCCCCTCAGGGATGCCTTTTTTAGAATCCGAAGAATCTAATCAAATATCGAATTAGAGCAATGCATTGATAGCATAATCGAGGTACGAGTTTGCTTCGGAAGCAGCGTCACCGCTCAAACCGTGGTTAGCTTTGATGTACTTCAAAGCTTCAACGTACCAGCTAGGAGACAATTCAAAAGTACGGTTGATTTCAGCCAATCCGCTGATGAGGTAGTCATCAAGAGGACCTGTACCACCAACAACCAACGCATAGGTTACGATGCGGAGGTAGTAACCGATGTCTCTGGCGCACTTGTCCTTACCAGTTTGGCTGGAGGCATAGTTAGAACCAGGAGTATTGGTGGTGTAAGGGAACTTTTGGTAAACAGCATTAGCTGCACCTGCAACCAAAGAGTCAGCCTTTTCGGTCAAAGCCTTAGCAGCAGCTAGACCAGATGCTGCTTGACGAAAGCGACCAAAAGCAACTTGCAATTCACTAGCGCTGAGGAAACGACCTTGAGAATCTGCTGTAGCTAGAGCTTCGGTTAAAGGGGTTTTTGACATGACTTACAATATCTCCAAATAAATTTTTTAAACAATCAAAAGACGCAAACTAAGCAACTGCTGCAGCAGCTCTGTCAAAGTAGCTGCCGAGTTCAGCAATCAAGCTGCTGCAATCGCCGCGAGTAATTCCGTTAGGATCGTTAGCAATTGAGATCGCTGCATCCTTCATCTTTTGAACACCAACCGCAACGGAAGCACCAGGAGTACCAAGAGCCAAGTAGGTTTCTCTCAAACCGTTCAAGCAACGGTCATCCAAGATACTGGAATCGCCTGCGAATATAGCGTAGGTTACATAGCGCAAAATAATTTCCATGTCGCGCAAGCAAGCAGCCATACGACGGTTGGTGTAAGCATTTCCACCAGGTGCGATCAATGCAGGCTGCTCAGCAAACAAAGCACGAGCAGCGCTAGCAACGATTGCAGAAGAGCTACCAGTGATACGGTTAACGATGTCAATACGCTTGTTACCATCAGCAACGAGTGCATTCAAAGCATCTAGCTGGGAAGAGGTGAGGTATGCGCCACGTGAATCAGCTTGGGATACTACCTTGGCAAATGCATCTAATGTCATGTTACGTTTATCTCCAAATATGTTTAAGTGTCTTTATAAAGACCGAGATAGGCAGAGCCAATCATTTTTTTGCTAAATCTATGCAAGTTCTGAACTTTAATTAATTTTTAATTTAACTAGAAAATTAAAAAGTCAGAATTAGCTAGAAAAAGTTTTTATTTTTAATTTAAAGAGTTGTTTTTCTCAACCTAACTAGCTAAATTTTTTCTCGCTGGTTTTGTTTGGCTTCGATTTCCAACTTCTATGTTTATACTATGTCGTTGGATCGTTTTTTATTACAGATTGTCACAATTTATAACAGCTTGTTTCGAGATCAAAAAGTTGAGTATAGAAAAGCACATTTTCCTTAACAGATGAATAGCCAAAAACACTTGTATATAAAGGGTTTTCAGCCCTTTAGAAGTATTAAGAAGATTAAATATGATTTTTTCCTATATCTTCCCTAAACCAGTTAGGAAGCCATATTTCTACTCTTCTGTTCACTTGGAACCATAAATAATGATTTTTAGCTAAAAAGGAGGCACGGTAGTGCTGCAAAGTAATTTTTTTAGTAATTGTGTTGCGGGCGCTTCGCGCCCGCAACACAATTACATTGCATAACTATCAAGGAGGTGCAAAGCACCTCCTTTTTTGAGAAGTTTTTTGAGGGATTTAAGAAGCCACCTTTAGATCTGCACTCAAGGGGAAACCTAATGCTTCGCGTTGAGCATAATAAAGTTTTGCCACCTGTCGAGCCAGATTACGAATGCGTCCAATATAGCGAGTACGCTCGGTTACGGAGATTACTCCTCGCGCATCTAGTAAGTTAAAGGAATGGGAGCATTTCAATACATAGTCAAAGGCGGGTAATACTAGCTCGGATTCTAGTAAATTCCCTGCTTCCTTTTCATATTGGAGGAATAGCTGAAACAATAGGTCAGAATCTTGAGGCTTACCGCCAAAGTTGCCAAAGTTGTAGCCGCTATGCTCGACTTCGCCTTGGTGATGTACTTGACCATATTTGATGTCGCCTAATTCTGGGTGTGATCGCCACACAATGTCATACACTGAGTCCACGCCTTGGAGATACATCACCAAGCGCTCTAAACCATAGGTGATTTCCGCAGAAACAGGGCGACAGTCTAGACCACCAACCTGTTGGAAGTACGTGAACTGGGTAACTTCCATGCCATCTAGCCAGACTTCCCAACCCACACCCCATGCACCGAGGGTGGGTGATTCCCAGTCATCTTCAACGAAGCGGACATCGTGATCGGCGGGATCGATACCAAGATATTTCAAACTATTGAGATATTGCTCTAGCACATCATCGGGAGATGGCTTAAGAATTACTTGAAATTGATAATAATGTTGCAAACGGTTAGGATTTTCGCCATAGCGTCCATCGGTTGGACGGCGGCATGGTTCGACATAGGCAACGTTCCAAGGCTCAGGTCCGATCGCTCTTAGGAAAGTATGCGGACTCATGGTTCCCGCACCCTTTTCAATGTCGTAGGGTTGAGCAATCAAACATCCGCGATCGCTCCAGTACTTTTGCAACGCCAAAATAACTGACTGAAAATCCATGCTTTACGGGGCAATAACACTCTAATCTTCTTAATCCTACCAGCGATCGCCTTGACATTCTTGATAGAGGTACTTGATCCATACTTATGCAAGGATCAAGTACCTCTATCTAAGTGACCAAGAACTAGTTAACACTTGCTTTGTTGTTGTCAAAGCATATATATCGATCATCCCTGGATATCTGGATGCTCCTCGCGTTTTTAAGCTAGACATACCTAAAGCAATTTTGACATTGCCATTGTCGCCAATTTTGGCACATCGACTAAAACGGCTATGGGCATTGACAAAGATGGTGCTGCTATTGATGCGACTCACAAAGCGATCTCGTTCAGATAGGGAGTCGGTTAGTAACACATCCGCATGACCACTACTATATTGATTGATCCAGGCGATCGCCTCTTCCGTATCCTGCACCACTTTAATGGCGATGGTTTCATCTAAATATGATTGTCCCCACACATCTTCAAGCTCAATTGCCTTATCAATCATTGCTTTACTAGGTTTATCTGTTTCATCACTATGGTTCTCCTCAAGGAAATGACGAAAATAAGTTGTAGTCCATGCACAGCCCCTTACTACCAAACCTTGCTTTTGAAGACGAACAATCCACTCGCCTAAACCTCGATCTAGCCATGATTGATGCACAACTACTTTTTCGATCGCATTTACAGCATCAGGCTCACCTTTGCGACTATTTAAAATAATTTCCTTAGCAAAGTCGAGACTGCCTGAAGCCGATAAATATAGATAACAATTACCCATCGAGATCGGTAAGGCAGAAACGGTGGCTTGCTTACTCACCTGTTGTACAAAACTGGGGCGACCATAGGGAATAACTAACCGCAAATATTTTTCTTGAACAATTAGCTCTTTCAGAGCAACCCCTTTAGGTACAGAGGTCATACATGCTTCAGGAAATCCCCTAGAGAGGAGGACATCTTTTGCGATCGCTGCGATCGCTTCTTGAGTATATGTACCTTCATTGCCACCCTTGAGAATGATTGTGTTACCAACCTTGAGGCACATGCCTGCCGCAATCAATCCCAATTGGGGAAATCCTTCATACACAAAAGCAACTACACCTAAGGGGATGCGTTGATAACCATTGATTCCCACATGCAGGGTCAGGGGATCAGGCAAGCCAGAAAGCTGCCTCAAACATTCGATCGCGTGATTCAGTCTTTCAGGAGTTAGTTTGAGCCACTCAAGGACGATCTCAGGTACTGCCATATCTCGGCTAGATTCTAAATCCAAGGTATTTGCTTCTAAAATTGCATTTTTATGCTTTTTAATTACTTCAGCAAGCTCTAACAATAAACTATCGCGTTCTTTTATAGGGATTTGTGCGAGTTGTAGTGCGGCAGCATGGGATTTATAAATGAAGCCTGTAAGGTCTTCTGGTGACATATGGGTAATAACTACTTAAATACAAGACTGGAAAAATTTCTATATGAATAAAAATTAGCGAAATTTTCTAAAAAATATTCTTAAAAGGTTTCTAAAAACTGCGACGGCGCAATATGAGCAACCGCCATACTAACAAACTTAACAGGGTAAACAACAAGATCACTAGGGGTATAGTAAAAGCTGATTTAGGATCCAGTATCCACATAATTACTAGTGATAAAAACAGTAAAGAGGTTATATACATCAAGACTGTTTCTAGCAAAGGATATTGCTGATATTCACGAATGGCTCGCCATTTGCCAATCCATTGCCATTTATGGCGTTGAGAGTCAATCCCTCCTACCTGTAATAGACTATAGCCATCATTCTCTAACTCAAACAATAATGAGCAGCGATCGCAGCCAAAAGCATCCGTCAATGCGATCGGTTTTAACTTTCCTCGTTTGCGTGGGCAAGGACAAGGATAAATTTGCTCTAGGTCGATTTTTTGAGGCTTATGAATATGCACTAGACAAACAAGCTCAACCAAAATGCTAACAAAATGTATATTCAGAGCAAGAGTGAGTTATCTAAGAATTGTATATCAATACAAATAAGGTAAAGGCAACAATATTAAGTAGCCTATTTACCAATATAGCGATCATCTTAAATTCATTAAAATTTCATACTACAGCATTCTCAAAAAAATTTGTGCTGCAATTCACCAAGATTGATGTATTATTCAATTCGGTGTCAAAAACACCTATCACAAGCGGATGTGGCGGAATTGGTAGACGCGCTAGATTTAGGTTCTAGTATCTCTGATGTGAGAGTTCGAGTCTCTCCATCCGCATTTAACAAAACCAAAAGAGCCAGTGCTATGCACTGGCTCTTTTGGTTTTGTTAAGTCTCATCAAGATTATTACAGGCTCTTTAATCTGTAAGAGATCCAAGGAATTTTCAAAAATTTATGTTATAAGTTCTTATCTCATTCTATAAATAAATGCCCTATCATCACTTATTGAGAATTGAGATAAATGCTTACTGACCTAGACTTACTCTTTAAAATCCCCCAAATTACTTATGTCCGAAACTGTAATTAGAGTAGAGAATCTAAGTAAAAAATATATAATTGGTCACGAGAGAGAAAGATATACAGCTCTAAGAGATGTTATCGCTAATGGCATAAAATCAATAGGTAAAAGATTTTCTAAGCATGAATATATTGATCCAAATATCGAAGAATTTTGGGCACTTAAAGATATCTCTTTTGAAATTAAACAAGGCGATCGCGTTGGCATCATCGGACGCAATGGCGCAGGCAAATCAACATTATTAAAAATTCTTAGCCGCATCACTGAACCCACTACTGGCAAAATTTCAATTAAAGGGAGAGTCGCCAGTCTTCTAGAAGTAGGTACAGGATTCCATCCAGAACTTACAGGCAGGGAAAACATTTATCTCAATGGAGCGATATTAGGGATGAATCGCGCTGAGATTAAAAAAAAGTTCGATGAAATAGTGACCTTTGCAGAAATCGAGAAATTCTTAGATACTCCCGTCAAACGTTATTCTTCAGGAATGTACGTGCGTTTAGCCTTTGCAGTTGCAGCGCATCTAGAACCAGAGATTTTGATTGTGGATGAAGTCTTAGCGGTAGGTGATGCCCAATTTCAGAAGAAATGTCTGGGGAAGATGGAGGATGTGGGCAAGGAGGGGAGAACAATTATTTTTGTCAGTCATAATATAGTAGCAATTCGAACGTTATGTTCAACTGCAATGTTATTAAAAACTGGGAAAGTAGTTATTAGTGGCAATTCTTCCGACTGTTTGAAAATTTACGAAGCTGAAAATATAAAAAATCAAGGATCTGTTTGGAAGAGATCGGAAGAAAGTAAAAATGGTACTTTAGTAATTACTCAAATTACCACGGCTCTAATTGGGAGCCAGCCAAACCAAGTATTAGAACTTGACCTTCAGCTTAAGTCATTAAATAAACATAAGTCAGCTTTTTTAGCGATTGATATTTTAGATTCTACTGGTACGGCTATCATGCAGGCTATTCCATGCTATGAGAACTTTTTGCATTATCAAAAAGAATTGCATTTATTAAGAATTAATATTCAACTTCCCCCTCTAATCCCAGGGGAATATTTGGTTTCAGTTTGGGTTGGAAGCCATAATTCGGAAACAATGGATTGGATAAAAGAAGCTGTTTTATTTGAGATAAATGAATCACCGATTAAGAATAGAAGCTATCCTCATAGTAGCGATCACGGCTATATAGTTCCTATATCTTCATGTATCAAATCTAAATACGAAGGAGTTAATTCATTATGTTAAATTACATACGTAGAAAATTACTTAGAGGAAAAGAAAATTCAAAATTAAATAGAATCTATGAGAAGTATGAAAAATTTACTATGATTCCCAAGCAAACTTATATTAACAACCTAATATTAGCTCAGAGGATTAATGATTTGGACGGGTGTATTGTGGAGTGTGGTGTTTGGCGTGGAGGTATGATTGGCGGGCTTGCCGATATATTGGGAGATGAAAGGTACTATTATTTATTTGACAGTTTTCAAGGACTTCCAAAGGCACAGGAAATTGATGGAAAATTGGCACTTGACTGGCAGTCTAACGTCAATGGAGAGATGTATTATGATAATTGTTCTGCACCTAAAGAATATGCAGAAGAGGCGATGTCAATTTCTTTTGCTAAGAAATATATTCTAAGTAAAGGCTGGTTTGAAGAAACAATACCAAATTTTAAGCCAAATACTCAAATTGCCTTACTTCGTCTTGATGCTGACTGGTATGAGTCAACAAAAACCTGTTTGGATAATCTTTTTGATTTGGTAAGAGAAGGAGGTCTAATAGTTTTAGATGACTACTATACTTGGGATGGTTGCAGCAAAGCTCTTCATGATTTCTTAAGTAAAAATTCTCGACCAGAAAGAATTGACTCTTTTAATGGCATTTGCTTTATCATTAAAAAAAGTCATGCATAGCAATATAAATTATAATCACTCTCAAAATCTACATATTTTGGATGCCCCATCTATAATATTTCCAATTATAAACAGCCTGTACAATCCCAAAAGCATATTGGATGTTGGCTGTGGTTTAGGAACATGGCTGAAGGTTATCTCTGATTCGGGTATTGAAGATTTCGTTGGAATTGATGGAATTGAAGTGCGAGATGAAGATTTTTTTGTCTCCAAGGAGAATTTTCAAAAATATGATTTAAAAAATTCTTGGGATATTGGTAGAAAGTTTGATTTATTATTCTGTCTTGAAGTGGCAGAGCATTTGCCAAGTAATTCTTCTACTAATTTCATTCAAAATCTAATCAAACATTCGGACACCATTATATTCTCGGCTGCCTGTCCATATCAACCAGGACAAGGACATATCAATTGTCAATGGATTGATTATTGGCAAGACCTATTTAATAAATATGGATACGCTTGTTTTGATGAGATTAGACCTTTAATTTGGAATAAGAATTTTCCTGAATGGTGGTATAAGCAAAACATTTTCATTGCTAAGAAAGATGAAGTAAATGTTGGTAAAGAACCTAGGATTATATCTATGGTTCATCCTGATTTATATGAAAGCTATGTTAGGTTGTCTGAATCATTTGATGTGATTACCAGTGGAAATGCTAGTTTTAGTACCTATTTACAAATGCTTATTAAATCAGTAAAAAAATTAATTTTTCGTAGGATCAATAAATAACTTTAAAGAATTTATGTCTTCTTCAACCCTTATATCTGTTATTATCTGCACCCACAATCCTCGGCTTGACTATCTAGATAGAGTATTAAAGGCTCTTGATTTACAAACCTTATCTAAGGAAATGTGGGAGTTATTGTTAATTGATAACGCAAGTAAAAAAATACTTTCAACAGAAATAGACCTAAGTTGGCATCCAAACTCTCGTCATATTCGAGAGGAACAATTAGGCTTAACTCCATCAAGAATTAGAGGAATTAAAGAATCTACTGCTAATACTATTGTGTTTGTAGATGATGATAATGTTTTAAATCTAGACTATTTAGAAGTAACTTTAGGAATAAGTCAAAAGTGGATAAATATAGGCGCATGGGGTGGACAGGTTAGAGCCGATTTTGAGGTAAATCCTCCTGACTGGATTAAATCCTATTTAGGAGCATTGGCAATTAGGGAGTTTGATCGGGATAGTTGGTCAAATTTTATTGGTCATAACTCATCTACTCCTTGTGGTGCTGGTCTATGTATTAGGAGGATTGTCGCAGAAAAATATGCAACTAAAACCATTCAAGATTTGCATCGGATAAAACTAGATCGTACTGGAAATAAATTGACATCTTGCGGAGACTCTGACATCGCCTTTACATCATGTGATATTGGTCTGGGATTAGGACAATTTACATCTTTAAAACTCACCCATTTAATCCCATCTCAACGCTTAGAAGAAGAGTATATGGAAAGATTAATTGAAGGAATTAACTATTCTGGAGTTATATTGAGTCATTTACGAGGTTTTGATGTAGCTTTCCCAAGGCGATCTATCTTACAAAAGTTAATTGATTTTTACCGACTCGTAAAAATGTCTGATATAGATAGACGGATGTACTTAGCCGCTAAAAAAGGTGAAAAAAAAGCGGTTATAGAAATATTTAACAATTAATTGTAAATAATTGTCAACGTATGAGTTATACACTGTCTTATATAGTATCTACTCGTAATAGGATTCAATTCCTACAAATAATATTGCCTCTTTTATTTGCTAATATTCAACCTGATGAAGAAATCATTGTTGTTGATAGCAACAGTACTGATGGTACGCAAGATTATTTAAATGAGCTACATTCCAAGGGGAAAATACATAAATTTATTTCCGAACCTGATAAAAATCAAGCTCACGGCTGGAATAAAGCTATTTTAATGGCGGAAGGGGAAATCATAAAAAAGATAATTGATGATGATTTGTTTTGCTTTTCCGCTATTCAAAAGTGCAAGAATTATATGTTGACAAATAAATCTATAGATGTTTGTATATCAAACACCTTGACAACTAACTTAAATAAGTATCAAACTATTGAATATGAAAGTCGTAGACAATACTATTTGCAATGGAAGTTGGGAAAGGTAAAATCATTTACTTTTGGTGATGTCTCAATGCTAATTAGAAGATCTAGTATTGCTTATATTGGTTTATATAATACTAGTTTTATAATGATGGATTATGAATTTTCATTGAGAATCTCATATCTAAGAGCTAATATAGCTTATCACACTGGCTTTAATGCAATGTCGCTTTTTAATACTGATAGTGTTTCCTCTAAAGTACTGCCAAAGGAATTGAAGATAGAGGGGATTAGAGCTAATACTATGTATGAATATTCGGGCGATCAAGCAAATATTAGTCCGTATTCAAAACTAAAAATTTTTATCGGTAAGATGTTATATCGATTAGGAATTTGGCAGATTTCTTCTCAAGTGAATCAACAAGATTATCAGATTGATTTAAGAGAGATATACAGATTTTGTTATGAGTATTTAAATTCTGTTAATGAATGCGAGGATTTTACTTTCCTATGAAAAAACAGATTAGTATTAAGTTTACCAATGGGTTAGATTTTGAAATTGGTCTAAAAGATATTCTGTTTTGTGTTGCGCATGAGTATAAATTTGTTGATAGTGATAATCCTGATTTCATAGTGTTTGGTCCTTATGGTAATGATATTCCACGTCCAGGTAATTACACTCGTATCGGTTATTTCTGCGAGAATTTTATGCCTGATTTATCAATATGTGAATGGGCTTTTGGAATTCCTTATGTGGAAGATATCAAAAGTGATAAGTATGCACGTATTGAATGGCACGGAGTTGATCTCAATTCCTTAATCAAAAAAGATCTAGATTTAGATGCTGTAATTGCAAGGAAGACGAAATTCTGTAACTTTGTTTATAGCAATCCCGTTCCATTGCGGGAGAGATTTTTTCAATCACTATCTAAATACAAGCCTGTTGATGCACCTGGAAAGTCAATGAATAATATGACTAGCTTTGATGCTAACAAGCAAGGAGATATTTGGCAGCGAAAGCAAAATTTTCTGACTGAATATAAGTTCACAATTGCATTCGAGAATTATTCCTATCCAGGATATAACACAGAAAAAATACTAGATCCCATGATAGTAAATAGCTTGCCAATATACTTAGGAAATCCTTATATTAATCGACACTTCAATCCTAAAAGTTTTATTAACGCCCATGAGTATATAGAGACTAATAATTCTTGGATAATAAATTTTCTAGAATATAATTGCCAGCCTGACTTTGAGGATATGCGTCCAAGTACATTTAAAACTTTGCCAAACAAGGCTAAAAGAAAAATAAAGACTATTGGAAGAGAATTGAAATCTCATTTACAGTATAAAAACTTTGATCAGTTGATAAACCGTATAATTGAAATTGATCAAGATGATCAATTGTATGCTGAATATTTATTAGAGCCTTGGTTTTACAATAATATTCCACCGACTAACCATAGTTTGATTAGCCGGTGGCGACAAATTTTGGGCTAGAATAATAATTATCTGGAATAATAATTATTATGAGTAGTAATAAACTAGTATCAATTTTAATCCCTTGTTATAATTCGGAGAAGTGGATTGCAGAGACATTGAAATCAGCACTTGACCAAACTTGGCAAAACATTGAAATTATTCTAGTTGATGATGGTTCAACGGATAACAGTTTATCAATTGCCAGAAGTTATGAATCATCGCGATTGAAAGTTATTACTCAGGAAAATAGGGGAGCTTCATCTGCTAGAAATAGAGCATTAAAAGAAGCTCAAGGAGACTTTATTCAATATTTGGATGCCAATGATCTGCTGAATCCTCAAAAAATTGAAGCTCAAGTTTTGCTGTTGCAACAAAATGAATCGGGAATTCTTGGAGCTTGTGGAACGGTTCATTTTTTTGATGGACAAGCTCCTAACGATGGAATTTATGAATCAGGTTTTCCCTTTATTGTTGATAGTGACGATCCTTTAGATTGGTTATTACGACTTTATGGCTCCGAAGATGATAAAGCTGGAATGGTTCCTCTTCATGCTTGGCTTACCCCTCGTCATATCTCAGATGCAGCAGGTTTGTGGGACGAACAACTATCCCTTGATGATGATGGTGAGTATTTTGCACGGGTTGTTTTAGCTAGTAAAGGCATTAGACGATCAGATACCGCACTTTCATATTATCGTCGGTATAGAACTAGTGGAAGTTTAAGCTCAGGTAACTCTGAACATCACCATTTATCGGCACTACGTTCCGCTGACTCTAAAGCGCAACAAATTTTGGCAAGAACAGACTCACCGAAAGCTAAAAGAGCTTTAGCAAGAGCCTATATGAGTATTGCAATTTTAAGCTATCCGAATTGCCCGAAAATTTCTGATCTAGCCTTAAAAAAAGTAATGGATATGGGGGGAACTAATTGGCTCCCTACTATCGGCGGAGAAGTAACAGAACTTATTAAAGGAACTTTTGGTTGGAAATCTGCACGAATTATAAATTTCAACTATCATCGCTTTAAGGCAAAATTAATACAGAAATTAAATTTCTTAGTAACTCATTAAAGCTAAAAGAAATGAAATTAAATAAATTAGTTTTAACGATCGCTACAGGTAAATCCATTTATATCCAGATGGCAGTAAACTTGGCACGCTCCTTTAAGTGGTGGCATAAGAATAGTGATATTAAATTTGCGATCGCCACTGATCAGGCTTACTTAATCCCACCTGATTTATCAGACATTCTAATCATTGAATTACAGCCAAATCAGTATGGACAAGGGTTCTCTCCAAAATTACATTTAGATAAAATCTCTCCTGCCGATAATACTCTTTTTGTTGATGCTGATTGTCTATGTGTAGGCTCACTAGAGTCAGTATTTGATCGATGTAAGGGGCATACTGTTTCCGTAATCGGAAAAACTATTTTAGAGGGTGATTTCTTCGGTGATGTCCAATCAATTCGCAAGCGGTTTTCTCTTAATTATCTTCCGTACTTTGTTGGCGGATTATATTATTTTGAAAAAGGTGATTTGTGTACTAAAATCTTTGATGTTGCTCGAAATCTAGAATCACAATATGATGAAATAGGTTTAATCCGTCTCAGAGGTAGACCAAATGAAGAACCACTGATGGCGATCGCTATGTCAATGCATGGTCAGACTCCAATTTTAGAAGATGGAAGTATTAAGGCTGAACCTATGTTTTATCCATCTGGTATGGTAGTAGATGTAATTAAAGGTCGGGCAACCTTATATAATCATAAAAAACATCTCCGCTATTCTCCTGTTTGGGGACTTACTAAATCTGACCCTCTAATTGTACATTTCCATTGTAGTAATACAGAGCGATATCAATATAAAGTTGAGTGTTTTAAACTAGAAAAATTAATGACTAAAGAATGGAATTATAGTTTTTCTAGTATTTATGCATTTATTAGGTTTGCCGTTCCCGAATTAATAAAAAATTTTTTAAAAACAACATTTCGTCCTCTATATAGAAAGATTTTTGGAGTCAGACAAATTCGACCATCAGAGCGAATTATTAAATAATATGCAATTTCCCACAGCTACTTTGAATCTTTTTTATGAAGAACCAGATCCAGATCGCTGGTTTCTATATGATCGATATCCTCGCAAAGTAATTCGGCGTATTTTTCGAGGGAAGCAAAGACCTGGAGGACAGACAAGAGTTTTTTTGAACCTTTGTACAGGCTTAGATAAGCTAGGCGTAGATTATAGATTAAACGATTATCGATATATTAAAAAACATACTGAGGAAGTTGCTTGTATTATTGGTAAGCCTCATGTTTTAGATAAGATTAAATGGAAAAATACAATACTATTCGGTGCGGCAGTTTTTTCTCATCCTTGCGATGACCCTGATTTATTTAATCGGTTGCCAGTTCGGAAAATGTTGGTTCCGGGAGAGTGGATGCGCCAAATGTGCGAGCCTTATTATGGTGATCGAGTTCTAGTTTGGCCAGTAGGAATTGATACAGATAAGTGGATACCTACAATAAGTAAGGATATTGATTTCCTTATTTACAATAAAGTCCGATGGGAACATGATAGGTATAATCTAGATTTAATTATTCCAATTCAATCATACTTAGAAAAACAAGGATTCAAGGTAGCAAATATTCGCTATGGCTTTTACAAGGAAGAATATTTTCATAAACTTTTAAATCGAAGTAGCGCTATGATCTTTTTGTGTGAACATGAAACACAAGGTATTGCTTATCAACAGGCTCTTTCTTCTGGTGTGCCTATTTTGGCTTGGGATCGAGGAGGATTTTGGCAAGATCCTTCTTACTATCCACATAAAGTTCAATATGCTCCAGTAAGTTCAGTACCTTACTGGAATAATTTCTGTGGTATAAAGTTTCAAAATATTAATGAATTCCCAAATAAGTTAGAAGAGTTTTTAGATAAGTTGAGTTCTCAATATTTTGCTCCCCGTGACTATATTTTGAATAATTTAACTTTAGAAAAATGCGCCCAAAACTATCTTGATATCTTGTTTAGTATTTAAGAGAAAATATTTTTTGTTTTAGAATGGTAAAGATCCTCATTCTCATTGGTGGACATTTATGTACTGCACCTCGTGCTCAGAAAGAAGCTGAGACTTTGGCTAATGCTGGCTATGATGTAATCGTGGGTGGAATTTGGTTTAGCCCAGAACTAGTTGAACGCGATCGCCTATTAATATCTCAACAAAAATATAAATTTGAGCCAATAATCGATATCCAACCTAATCGTAAATTTATTAATTATTGGATTCGTATTCAAACAAGAATAGCCAAAGAAGTTTTTAGAAGATTTAAACTTTTTTTGCCTGAACTACTTGGTTATGGAACAAGGAGAATATTGAAATATGCCCAAAATCTTCAAGCCGATTTAACTATTGTCCATTCAGAATCTGGACTTTGGATTGGGCAACAGTTAATAGCTCAAGGACTTAAAGTGGGAGTCGATTTTGAGGACTGGTTCTCTGAGGATCTGTTACCTGAGGTGCGTATTAATCGACCTATTCATAAGTTAAGGCATCTGGAAAGACAACTAATGCATGAATGTAAATATTGTTTAACAACTTCTCATGCATTGGCTAAATCTCTAGCAAAGGCTTATGAAGCAACCCAACCGACAGTTATTTATAATGTGTTTCCTTGGGCAGAGCGATCGCAAATAGATAAGAAAATTTGCGATCGCCAAAATCTTGATTTGCTCTCAATTCATTGGTTTTCCCAAACTATAGGACAAGGTAGGGGATTAGAAGTTCTTTTCCAATCACTTCCATATATTCATCAACCAATAGAAATTCATCTACGCGGAAATTATCCCGAAAGTTCGCGTCGGTGGTTAGAGCCACAGATTCCTGACGAATGGCGCGATCGCTTATTCATTCACCCCACTGTTTCTAATGGTGAACTACTATCTCGGATTGCTGAACATGATATCGGTCTAGCCTTAGAAATCCCTTATTGCTTTAATAAGCAATTTACGATAAGCAACAAGCTTTTCCAGTATTTACAGGCTGGGTTAGCAATAATTTCTACGAATACAGAAGGTCAAAGCGAAATTTTGTCTCGATACCCTGAGGTCGGTGAACTCATACCAAGTAACGATCCCATTGCATTAGCGAACGCGATTAATAATTTAGTGAATAACTATCCTAAGATACTTTTCGCTAAGCAAGCAGCATTGAAAGCTGCTCAGTCACAACTCAATTGGGAAAGTCAAACAAATATTATTTTAAGAACTTTGGAAAAAGCGATTAAGTAGCTCAACTTAATTAAAACCCAAAACGAGAGTTTGTTCCGCCCGCGTAGCGGGCGGAACAAACTTCTCGGTTTTTAGTTTACTTATGTCTAGCTACTTAGTTTATAGGGAAATTTCTGTGATGTAGCAAGTTGCAAAAATTTTTACTATTGACGGACTGGTAAACAAATTGTGCGGGTGACTTGGCAATTTATGCCCTGATAATCTCGGCAAACTTTCTTAGCTACGTTTTCTGCCTCAGTAGAAGATTTTACTGACCATGCTGAGCCTGCTGCACCGTTAGACCCTTCAGCAATTGACATACAGGCATTTCTTGCCCAGACGAGAACTTGACAATCTGTTGCATTAGAAACGCTTTCACATTCGCTTAAAGCCCTAGTCTCAGCCGCTTTTTGGTTAGGATAATTCCATGAATATCCTTTGTCCTGAGTTGATGGTGAACGGGCGATCGCCCCATAACTAACAGTGCTTGTTGTATCAGGAGGTGTTGTTGGGACTACTGTCTGAGTAGGTATGGGGGTAGGAGTTTCAGGTTTGGAAATAGCGCTTTGAGTTACTGTTGGTCTAGGAGATTCTGGACTTGGTGAAGATTTTGGAGATTCACTAGGAGTATTAGCTGGCGAAGCAGTGGGAGAAATAGAAGCAGATATTGTAGTTGAGGCTTCAGGCTTAGAATTATTGTCTGCTGGACGATTAGTAATTTTGGGCAAGAGCATCGCAGTGGCGATCGCTGCAAAAACTGAGGTTAAACCAACGAGGGCGAACCATAAAATGAAGTTCGTAGAATTAGAGAGCTGACTTGGCGCGGAAATAGTTGGATGAGACTCTGTTCTAGGAGTTTGGGGAGTAGTGATTGCAGGACTAGGTGTAGTTGTACTGCCTTGAGCAAAATTGGGGGCAATCGTTGGTGGTACGGATCCTCCTGATGATGGATATTGAGGATGAGTGATAGCTTCGGTTGGAGCAATATTTACGGTAGGAACATTGTCTGTATTGATGAAATTGATGTTAGTGGCTGACAGAGAGCGAATGGCTTGCAGAGCTTCAAGCGCAGATTCATAGCGCTGGTTAAAATGATAAGCCACCATTTTCTGCAATACTGCGGCAAATTCTGGGCTGACCTGTGCGCGATCGCGCCATAAGACCTCACCAGTATGAGGATCTTCCTGTAAGCTATCTGGTGCAATACCCGTCAAGGCTTGAATACCAATCATGCCCACAGCGTAGACATCACTACTCAAACGAGGTTTACCCCTTGCTTGTTCACTGGGCATGTAGCCTGGGGAACCGATACTAACCGTAACACTAGTATTGCCTTGCGAATCGGTTCCTAAAGCACCTACATCCTTTACAGCACCAAAATCAATGAGGACAATTTTGCCATCTTGACGACGACGCATGAGGTTAGCCAGTTTGATATCACGATGGATGACATTATGTTGATGCACAAAGGCAAGTACCTCAAGAATATCTAAAAGTAAAGTAATAGTGTCACTTTCCGATAGTTTGTGCCCGACAGGAATTTCTTGGGGTAAGCTATAGCCATCCACAAATTCTTGAACTAAAAAGAACTCTCCATTTTCTTCAAAGTGTGCAAATAATGTAGGAATTTGGGAATGGGAATTACCTAATTTGTAGAGGTAGTCAGCTTCGCGTTCAAAGAGACTTTTGGCAATTGGCAATACTTGTGAACTAGTATCTTTGGGCTTAAGTTGTTTTACCACACACTTAGGATGCCTTGGCAAGTCAATATCTTCGGCTAGGTAAGTATCCCCGAAGCCACCACTTCCTAACACTTGTAGAATTCTGTAGCGATTCCTTAATGTTGTACCTATTAGCATAATAGTTATCTACCAAGCTCCAGAGAATTTCTATGATTTTAAGCTTAACAAACAGAGATATGATTGGGCTACAGTGCTTAATTAATCATATTAGGACTGTTCAAGAAGCAAAATTTTTGTGGTGCGGCGCAGCTATGCTACAAAAATTTAGTAACTATACTAAAGTTTCTGGCTAATTATCACAGAACCAAGACTGAATGCAAAATCAAAGAGCTATCGTATTAGGAGTATCTGGGGCATCAGGCATGATCTATGCTGTGCGATCGCTCAAATTTTTACTGAGTAATGATTACAATGTTGATCTGGTTGCATCTAAGGCGGCGATGATGGTATGGCAATCAGAGAATAAGATAGCCATACCGAGTAACTTGCGATTGCAGGAACAATTTTGGCGCGATCAAGCTGAGAGCCAATCAGGAAAACTTATTTGTCATCAATGGGCAGATGTGGGGGCAACCATTGCCAGTGGCTCATTTCGGACATTGGGAATGTTAATTATTCCTTGTAGTATGGCAACAGTAGCCAAAATTGCCCATGGTTTGAGTTCTGATTTATTAGAACGCGCTGCTGACGTGCATTTAAAGGAGGGTCGCCGCCTTGTGCTCGTACCCCGTGAAACTCCTTTCAGCTTAATTCATTTACGAAATCTCACCACATTAGCAGAGGCAGGCGCAAGGATTGTCCCTGCAATTCCTGCGTGGTATCACAATCCGCAAACCATTGAGGACTTAGTAGACTTTGTAATTGCGAGAGCACTTGATCAATTAGATATTGATTCCGATTTAATCCAACGTTGGCAGGGTAAACAGTCACCATAATTTAGTGTGCAGAGCTTCGCACTGCACACTAAATATAAGCTGCAAATATTATTGAAAGAGTGTAATAACCATGACGCGATCGCCATTTGCTTCTAAATCTCAAACCAATAACTCTAAAAAAAATGCAGGAACCTTGCCAATCATGCCACTGCTCATCTTAGGCATAGGAATTACTCTCATCGCCGCAGTGATCATCCAAAATTTACAGCCTGTAGTGCAGATTTTCTTTTTAGGACAAAAGACGATCCCCATTCCTCTAAGTATGGCAATGTTGATTGCTTTTATGTCTGGAGGCTTCATTGCTTTTGTCTGTAATGCGATCGCCTCTTGGCAACAAAATATGACGATCCGTCGCGCAATTGTCGCCGCAGGTTATGACAAAGAGACTCAAAAAGAGCAGGTCAAATCAACTAATTCTGCCAATAATTATCCTCAAGATAAGGCTCAATCGCAGGATAATCAAGACTTAGAAGATGATGAGTTTTACGATGAAGATGAAGATGATGAGCTAGAGGAAGATGAGGATCTTTATGAAGAAGAGGAAGACGAAGATCCTGATACTGTCCCCTATGGCGATCGCAAAAATTTAAAACCCGCCAAACTTAATCGCGAAAAGCGTGATCGTCCTCCACTTGAAGCTAAATATATTCGCTAGATTAAGTATTACTAATCATGCGTCAATTCCAATCAGCACTTATGCGAAAATAAAATTCACAAGAAAATAATGTAAATTAAAGTCCTAAATTTATTTTTGCTTCGCACCCTATATGCGCGAAGCAGAAATTAGGGTTTGATTTATAAATATGCTGAGCTAGTTAATAGTAATTAACGTGAGTTCGGGTTAAGCTGGCAAATTTTAAAAGCCCAAAAGTAAAAGTCTTGCCTAGCAAGACTTTTACTTTTGGGCTTTGAGAGAGAGTTTGCGTAGCAAACCCTCTCTCAAAGCCTGTTTCAAATTATCCCGAACTCACGTTAATTAATATGCACCCTTACCAAATAAAACGAGTCTGACGGTTTCAATGAGAATTTCGAGATCGAAGTTGAGTGACCAGCGATCTATATAGAAGAGATCTAACTTAGCGACATCATCAATTGTATCTAGGTCTGATCGCCCCGAAATTTGCCATAATCCCGTAATCCCCGGCATGACTAAATGGCGCGTATGATGCCAACTGGAAAATTTTGCGACATCCCGTATCGGCAAAGGTCGAGGTCCCACAAGGCTCATTTGTCCTACTAAAACATTAAATAATTGTGGAAGCTCATCAAGACTGGTACAGCGCAAAAAATGTCCAATGGGAATAATACGGGGATCGCGTTCAATCTTGAACATGACTCCATCAGAACTTTTATTGAGATGTTCTAATTCCGCTTGGCGACGATCTGCATCCATGAACATACTCCGAAATTTCCACATTCGGAATACATTTCCCTGTAAACCAATGCGATCTTGGGTATAAAACACACTGCCCTTTGAGCTAGCCTTAATCGCGATCGCGATCGCGACAAATACAGGGGACAGGAAAATTATGCCAATCAAAGCTGATACAAAATCTAGACACCGCTTAAAGATATATTCCCAATTAGCTAGTAATGATGGCTCAATCCGAATCATTGGCATGGAGGCAAAAATTTCAGGATTACCACGTCGATGCAGCAACATCAAACTTGATGGCACAAGCCTAAGTCCAATTCCTGCATTACGAAGTTGCCAATACAACTGTGAAGCTAGTTGAGTTTCAGGCAGCCCCTCGGCAATGACCTCCTTTGCACCCGAATTCATAATTGCTTGAATGGAGTGAGAAGAATTGGCTAGTGAAGAAGCTAGTACACCGACGACTCTATAGCCCGTCCGTTTTTCGACAATATTTGCCAAATAGGAAAGGCGATCACTAGGGGCAATAATAAAAACGGGTGTATGGGTTCTAGCGATCGGAAATTGGTCAAATATCAAAGTTAAAACTAACCGTAAACCAATCACCATAATGATACTGCCTAACCACGCGGGCAAGAATAGTGATCGCGGAGCATCCACTTTCGGATCATAAAAATAACAAACTACCAACGATAATAAGTAAACGCTACTAATAAATTTCGCCTGTCTGACGTAATTACGCCATTGGGACTCACTTTTATAAAAATTGTGATAAGCAAAACCTGTGACAATTACAGCCGCAAAAGCCCAAAACAAACCCGTTAACCCTGCAAATTCTCCCCAACTTAGTTCAGGCGGTAAAGTTGAGAAAGCTTGATTAAACCCCAGTGAAGCTTTCCAAGCGATCGCTAACCCAAAAATATCACTCAAGATCAGCATGAGGGTTCGTAGCCAGTTCATTTCCACCATCTGCCATTGTTGAAAATGATGCCCTGCCCGAAGGTCACGCTTACAAAAGCGTTTTTCAGTTGGTTTGCGATCTCTACTCACTCTCATATTCCTCTTGTCTTCTTACCCTAATTTTGCGTCACGACAATACAGCTAGTTAATCCCTGCTTAATTATCTTGCCCAAATTCATTAGGACTTAAACAGTCAAGAGGACTCTGTAATTTAATAAAACGTGAGTTCGGGATAATTTGAAACAGTCTTTGAGAGAGGGTTTGCGTAGCAAACCCTCTCTCAAAGACCAAAAGTAAAAGCCTTGCTAAGAAAGACTTTTACTTTTGGGCTTTTAAAATTTGCCAGCTAAACCCGAACTGACGTTAATAAAGAACCAGATTTTTAATAGCGAAGCGAAGATGTGTCATTAAAAGTCGTTAATCTAAAAGCTAAAGGCTAATAGCCAAGAGCTTTTAACCAAATCCAACGAGTTATGTGTAAGGTTTATGCTAGTATCACTAAGGCAAAAATATGGCTTTGGAGTTGTGTTTCACTAAATGAGTACCGAAGTTGCGGAAGATTTATTCACTCAAGGTTTAGAGCGATACAAAGAAGGTGAGTCTGCGGCGACCTTAATTCCTGTGTTTGAAAAAGTGTGTGATCGCCAGCCCAAAGTTGCAAGTGGTTGGATTTGTTTGTCTTGGTTATATTTACTAGACAATAACGCCAAGCTTGCTGTCAAAGCCGCCCAAAAAGCAGTCAAACTTGCCCCCGAAGATCCTCAAGGACGGATTAACCTTGCGATCGCTATGCTGGAATTGTCCCAAAAAGGAGTGCGCGAGCAAATCGAGGCAGCCCAAAATTGGCTCATGATCCTCAAAGATATCAAGCCAGAAATTGTTGAGAATTTTGAAGAAGGGCTTCGTCGTCGTCCAGATTGGAAAGCACTTGAAAAGGTTAGAGATTGGGTACTAAGCTAAGTCACAGACAGTAAATTTTCTCTTTCTTTAATATTTATTAAACCCGATTGATTGGGTTTTGTGTATAACTTTACCTAAACTCGCAAAACTTTATAAATAACCGTATTTTGTCATAAAAACTTAACATAGGTTTTTTGTCAAGAGTGTTAGGCTACCTAGAATATAACAAACCATTAAAGTTGTTAAATTCTTTAGCCGATAGTTATAAATCTTTGTATTGAAAAGGAAGTTAGTCTCATGATTTTAGAAAATGTTAGAGTCAAGCCTGACACCCGCAACCACAAGGGCTTTTTTGTTTTAGAGGCTTCTTACAAGCTGATTAACATTGATGGCAATGGTTGGGCGTTGATTTGTTTGGATGACTATGCCTGCCATTACGTTGACCCTGACGATCTTAAGTTACCTAGAGGATGGAAAACTACAACTACGAAAGAGGTAGTAGGCGCTTAATTGTAGCTTTCTGTTTTCTTTTATGTTTGATTTTGAAAAAAAACTAGTTTTGACAAATAATTCAATAAATAAAAAAGAGTGTATCAAGTTACGCTCTTTTTTATTTTTTTATATCGCTTTTTAATCAAAAAACTAAATCCAAATAGCGGCGCAAAGCACTGCTGCTTGGATTTAGTTTTCATATGGCATTCCTAAAATGAGATGTGAGTTGCTTCGACTTCGCTCTGCCATCTATAAACCGATGGCTGAGCGAAATCAAAGCCAATGATTTCTAAAACTAATTTAGGAATGCCATATGAAAGCAAAAATTTATCTACAAAAATTCCAGAGGTAATATGTCACCTCTGGAAGATGGAATAAAAAACTTAAACAGGTATTATGTATTAAAGAAGTAGCACGAGTTAGTAGTGATACTTCTTTATATTTCTGACGACTTAATCAAAATTTATCGAGATACAGCAAGTGCAACTTCTCTTTCTTCAGGCGGTTTAAGACTAGGGAACAAGAAGTGATTTTCTTCAACATACTGTGCTCCAAATAGTCCTTTTTCTGCCCAGAAGTATCGATCTGTTGTATGTTCGTTGCGTCTTACAAGCAACAGTGCTGGAGGAAGAATGCCATGTGTATGGATGTACTTACGTGCAGCCGTCACAGGCTTATCTTCGCCGCTATCGATACTAAATTGAGGAATATGTTCTAGGATTTTGCGCCCTTCTTGGCGACGTCTACTTTTGCGCTTACGTCTCCTTGCCAAATCGATACCTCCTAATTTAGACCCTGAAATGCGATCGGGATTACAAAACATTGTTATTATAGCTAGGGAAAATAAAAAATTTCAACTTTTCTTTACAAATTTTTGTTGGATTGTCCCAAATTTGCCTAATTAGATACATTTTAGAATTGACAAAAAGCTTACAAAATAACGTATATGCTCTCTTTTTCACTGAAATCTTATTCAAACACAGATAAAAAGCTCAGAGTGTACACACAACTTAACGTATTAAGCATACTTTTTTAAGTTTTATTTTGTATTTAATTACAATCTGCTTCTTAACGACGGATAGGCAATCCCAAAACTTGATTCTTAATTAGGTTGTCAAATGTAAATAATTCCAATAGAAACTTTAGTTTCGACTTCTCTCAGCGATCAATGCAAGGATTACTTAGCGAAGTGCATCTTCAAGTTATTTAAAACATCTATAACTATGCTCACAGTTAGTAATTACCAATTATCTAAATTTTGAACTTACTTCGCATCAAAGTAATTTAAAGCTTCAGCAAAATCTCGTACTCCTCGAAACTGTCGATAGACTGACGCAAAACGTACATAGGCAACTTCGTTAATATCTTGCAAATATTGCAAAACCATCTCGCCAATTTCGACGCTAGAAACTTGATGCCGATCGCGTGTTTGGAGTTGTGCCTCGATTTCATCGATGATCGATTCAAGGGTGGTCTGTGATACCCCAGTTTTTTCACAGGCGCGGATCATGCCTCGCAATAATTTGGAGCGATCAAAGGACTCACTCACACCATCGCGCTTTAACACGGTAATGGGTACAAACTCGATGCGCTCGTAGGTAGTAAAGCGACGCTGACAACTGAGACATTCACGTCTACGTCGAATACTGCTGCCCGCCTCTGCCGAACGAGATTCTAAAACACGGCTATCGGTGTGCTGACAAAACGGGCAGAGCATAACATCTCTCAAAATAATGAATTATTGAATGATGTTACGTGGAAGTTTCTAAGACACTCACCACTAGTCCCTCTCCCTTAATGGGAGAGGGGGTTGGAGGGTGAGGGTGACACTTGTTCCACGTAACATCAGTTATTGATAGACTAGGCTTTGTTTTGAACTGTCCCAGCTATCTATTAACTTTAAATTATAGTGAGTCATTCCAAAATATTATTTGTTGAAAGTATAGCTTTACAACACTTTCAACAAATAAAAGACAAGGATCTTAAGCTTCTCGTCTAACCTGCGTAGGGATGTAAGACGACGGCTTTGAGAATGCGATCGCCTTTCCACAGTGGCAAAGACAGCCATAATTTCCCATCGTCGATCCATTTTTGCCGCAAGAGCGCACTACTTAGATTGGGATTATTAGATTTCAAACAGATAATATTTAGAGTTGGTTCACAAACTAGTTTTAATTCGGGTGATGCTTCTACCCTTTGTCGCAAATTATCAGCGAGAGTTAGTGATCGCTCAACGAGATAGCGACAACCTGAAATTCCCATTGCTCTGAGCGCTATCCATAGCTTGAGACTATCGGTGCGGCGAGTTCCTTGTAAATTTAGGTTCCCAAAATTGAGAGTGTGATCGTCCATATAAGGAAGTTCTCCATCAAAACCATCGATGAGATGCTGCTTATCCTTGACGATAAGCATGGCACAGGTTCGCGCTACCCATAGCCATTTTTGGGGATTAAAGGTGATCGAGTCCGCCAGTTCACAGCCTTGAAATAGTGGTTGCAATTTTGGCGAAAAAATTCCTGCACCACCGTAGGCAGCATCGATGTGAAACCAGCAATCGTAGCGTTTTGCAATTTCACCAACAGATTGAATTGGATCGACTGCACCCGTGATTGTCGTTCCAGCGATCGCGGCAACAAAAAAAGGTTGTTTCCCTTGGCTAATTGCTTTTTGGATTTCTAGTTCTAATTCTTCGAGAATGATTTCACCACGATCATTGGTGAGAACTCGGACTAAGTTCTCTTTGCCAACACCGATGACATTCATCGCTTTCCCAAAGGAAGTATGGGCAGCATCGGATACAAATGCAACTAAATTATTCACATCACCTAAGGTCTTACTATGAGGCTGTTTCCAGTTTCGCGCTAATAATAGTCCCGAAATATTGGCAAGACTTCCCCCTGCGGTCAATGTGCCGAAGCAATTAGTTCCCATTCCAAAGAGATTCCCAAACCATTGCATCAGTTGTGCTTCCATTTCCGTAAATACAGGAGCGAGTTCATAACTGAGCATATTGTTATTAATAGCCGAGATCAGTGCATCTGCCCAGATCGTAATTGCGGTAGGTACACTGTCCATATGTCCCATGTAGCGAGGATTTTGGAAATTGACAGTACGCGGTAAAATCTGCGATCGCACTTCCGCTAGTAAGTCGTCAAATTTAGTTCCGTGTTCGGGAATATTAATCTTCAATGAAGATTCATCCTGAACGAATGCTTGATTTTGCGTATCTAGAACTGAATCAACAATGAGATCGACAAAGGCATATCCCAACTTGCGGATGTCTTCAAGATTAGAGCGATCGGGATTGAGAAAGTGCGAATCAAGAAAGTTTTGCGGTGAAAAATTGGGAGGGAAATCGGGCATTGTCGAAGTTAATGAGTTATATGAACTATGTAAAGATGCGAATCATCGTTACATAGCTTAATTGTTGACATAGGGAATACGCGGAATCGAAGCGATTAAAGACTTGGTATATTCATTTTGGGGATTAGTTAACACACCCTTAGTACTGCCCTGCTCTACAATCTTACCTCTACGCATCACCGCAATACGATCACAGAAAAATTGAGCAACGGCGAGATCGTGGGTAATAAAGATATAAGTGAGCTTAAATTCCTGTTTGAGATCGCGCATTAATTGCAAAACTTGGCTCTGGATCGACGCATCAAGCATACTGACTGGCTCATCGCAAATAATAAATTTGGGATTGGTAATCAAGGCACGGGCGATCGCCACCCGTTGCAGTTGACCACCTGATAAGTCCGATGGATAGCGATCAGCAAGCTGAGAATTGAGTCCAACTTTTTCGAGAATTGCATAGACTTTATCCTTAGCTGCTTCGATGGTGGGGACAAGGTTATGGATTAGTAAAGGATCGGCGACGCTATTTAGAACAGTCATATATGAACTAAAGCAAGCACGAGGATCTTGGAAGATCATTTGCATTTGCGATCGCATTTGACGCAATTGTTCACCCTTGAGTCTGGTTAACTCCACCCCATTAAATCGCACAGAACTACCGCGATCGGGCTTGATTAATTGCAAAATTGCCCGACCCGTCGTACTTTTGCCAGAGCCACTTTCGCCAATAATCCCAAAGGTTTCTCCTGACATTATTTCTAAATCAATGCCATCAACTGCTTTGACTAAACCACTGGAAGGATCAACAAATCGTGTTAGCAGATTCCCACCTGTGACATAATGCTTTTGCAAACAATGGACATGGAGAATTACTCTGGAGGAAGGTTTTAGAGTGGTTACTGACTTCTCAATTATCACAAATTCTGGACTATTCCCTTTCGTTTCTCGATCACTTGCTGCAACCCCTGCATCAGAAGTTATAGAAACATTTTCGATAACATTTTGATTAGCCTCTTCTTGATTAACCTCTTCGCTAACTTTTTGATCTTGAAATTCCGATTTATCTTTACTGGTAGTTAAGGCTTCGGGATTGAAATGGAGAACGGAAGCTAGCAAACTTTTGGTATATGGATGTTGGGGATCACGGAAAATCTGCTCCACATAGCCTGTTTCGACAATATTTCCATTATACATTACGGCAATGCGATCACAATATTCGGCAACCATTCCGAGGTCATGGGTAACTAGCAGTAAGCCCATCGATCGCGTTTTGCGAAGTACAGTTATCTCCTTGAGAATATCGGTAGCAACAGTGACATCGAGACTCGTAGTTGGCTCATCGGCAATTAATAAAACGGGATTTAGCAATAGCGATAAAGCGATCGCCACTCGTTGCCGCATTCCGCCGCTAAATTCATGGGGATATTGCTTAGCGCGAGTTGGATCGATGCGAACCGATCTCAGGACATCATGGATGCGTTGTTTTGCGGACTGAGATGGTAGTTTCGGATAGTGAGAAGATATTACTTCCAATCCGTGATCTTCAATGCTCATCAAGGGATCAAGCCGCGTCATCGGATCTTGAAAAATCAAGCCAATCTTCTCGCCGCGCCATGTTCCATCTTTTTTCTCAGCAATTTCTTCGCCATCGACGCAGATTTTCCCCTCAACATTGGCATATTTGGGTAATAGCTTGATTAGCGCTCGCCCGATGGTAGATTTACCACAGCCGCTTTCACCAATTAATCCGAGCGCTTCACCTGCTTGTAAATGAAAAGTCACGTGATCGACCGCAGGCATTGTTTCGCCATAACGAACAGTCAAGTTGTCAACTTCAAGCAGCATGATTTTTCGAGTTTTTTTAAGTATTAATTTATATGCATCTCAAGCTAAAATATCATGCTATTGCTACTTACTTCCCTATACTTGGTCTTGAAATCACTTTAACTTAGCCAAAAATCCAGTAAGATATTAATTCTTTCTTAAATTATTAGGATAGTGATCGATTAAATTACCAGAAATCAATAAGTAAATCGTATCCGTAGACTAGCTTTATACAAACTTAGATCGCGATCGCGGTTATCATCAGTGATAATTTCTGGAAAGGAGTAAGCTTTCGATGTCCGCAGTCAATCAGCAAGAAGTTTTAGCAAGCTTTAAGGTATTGGTAAGCATGGCAAAAGCCGACGGCAAAATGCTCGAAGAAGAGTTCGCCAGTCTCGCCGACACTTTTGAAGAAATTCATCTGCCTGATGGAGTTACCGTTGATCGCCTATTGAACGAAGAAGACGAACCTATCGACATATTACTTTCGCAAATCACCAGCGACATCGCCCAAGAAATGGTCTATCAGTCTGCCTACGCGATGGCAAATATCGATGGTGAATGTAGTTCTGAAGAAAAAGAACTTTTAGACAAAATTGGTACAACCTTTACAAGTTCTAAACTATGGGGGAAACAAGAGTGGCTAGAAACTTTAGAACGTCGTTCTTTACGGTCATCAATCTCAGAACAAGTGCGCCAAATTGATGATCCCGACAAACGGGCGAGTGAGGTGGAAAGTGCCATTACTGATACCTGCTTCCTCAATGCTGTGCTAGGCGCATTCCCGTTACCAGGGATCGCGATTGCCTTCGATATGTTGATCTATTGGAACCAACTCGACCTCGCTCAAACTATCGGACAAAGTTGGGGCTATGATCGCGACAATGAAAACCTGCGTAAAGCACTCTTTGGCAGTTTGGGGATCACAGGAACCCGCATCGCTGTCAGCAATCTCGCTAAGCTTGTTCCCGTCTTTGGTATGGTCGTTGGTGCTACTACTGCATATGCCAGTACATGGGCTCTTGGTAAAGTAGCTAACGAATATTTTGCTTCTGGTGGTGAGATGGATGTCTTTAGCCTCCGCCAAGCCTTCAAGAAAGCGAAAAAAGAGGGTGAAGCAATTTACAAAACTAAAGCCGAAGAGATTGCTGAGAAGAAACAAGCAATTGAGCCTCAAGTCCAATTGCTGAATGAGGAACTAAAGGCAGGTAGCATTACTCCTGACGAATATCAAGCAAAATTGAAGGAACTTCTTTGATTAGAGAGAGGGACACATTGTGTCCCTCTCTTTAAAGATGAGAAGGAAGAGCAGATAGCAGAGAAATCTATACGATTGCCTCGAAGATGAGTGCAAAAATGGGTTCCGTGATTGCCACATTTTTAATTTGTGTAGTCATAAAAGGAGGCAGCAAGACAAACTGCGCTAAGGGTGAGAACTTCTTTAGTCATTGACAGTTACTGCCAATTGAAGACAGCGATCGATTTAATCACAAGGGTTAAAGATCTTGCTCAAATACAGCCATAGCACAATGGGTGATTGCAGATGCAGATAAACCGCAATCCCTAATTAAATACTTCCATGATTAATAAGTAGCTAGACATAAGTAAACTAGAAACCGAGAGTTTTGTTCCGCCCGCGTAGCGGGCGGAACAAAACTCTCGGTTTGGGTTTTAATTAAGTTGAGCTACTTACCACTCACAAAAAAAACAGTTTCTAACTCTGCCTCTGTCAAATATTTAATACCTGTGGATGCTTTGCCTGACATCTTGCAAGAGCACAAATTAGCGCAAATGTAGTGTTAAGAGTCCATTGTTGGGCTAGTTACTTCCGTGAGCGTTGAGAAGTTAATAAAAATTCTTTATTAGCAGTCAGACTATGCACAATTCAATTTGCGCCGATCTATCTAGAGATTCGTATCATTTCAGTAGTGAACACTCAATGATCATCTTACATGGAGCTCAGATCAAGTCACTAGATCGCGATCACCTACAAGACAACAATGATTGAGCATAGAAAATAGGCTTTCGCCTATTTTCTATGCTTGTTAAGCTTCAAAAATCGATCTAACTAAACTCTTGGCAACCCATACATCAATATCGTCGGTTCTAACTGCTTCAGCGATTTGGTGGGCTCGATCTAAATCAGCGGTGAACGCAAACATAGTTGACCCAGAGCCAGACATTACTGCACCAAGACATTCTTGCTCAAGTAATTTGTTTTTAATAGCAACAAGTTCAGGATACTCAGGCAATACGACCCGTTCTAAATCGTTGTATAGCAATCGTCCAATTTTCGCTGGTGCAGCTTCACCTCCAGAGGCGATCGCCGCCACCATTTGACTAGAGATTCCCTTAAGTTTAGTCGGATTGTACGCTAATAAACCTTGGGATCGGAAAGTTTGATAAGCCCAGACGGTAGAGATCGAAATATGACGCGGCTTGCAAATTACGAAGATTAAATCCTTAAGATCGGGAAGAGGTGACAAAATTTCGCCACGACCTGTCGCTAGAGCCGTACCTCCAACTACACAAAATGGAATATCAGAGCCTAACTGAGCAGCAAAATCACAAAGCTGTGACTGGGTGAGTCCTAAATTCCAGAGGTGATCAATTCCCACCAAAACAGCTGCTGCATTTGCGGACCCACCTGCAAGCCCTGCTCCCATGGGAATTTGCTTGTGAATCGCAATCTCGACCCCCCCAATCTCTGGAAAAACACTTTGCAACAAGGCAGCAGCTTTATAGGCAAGATTACTACGATCACAAGGTACTTTAGGATTAGTGCAAGTTACTTGAATCGCGTCAATACCAAGTTTCCTTAGATCAACGCGATCACAGAGGTCAATACTCTGCAAGATCATCACCAAGTCATGGTAGCCATCAGGTCGATTACCCGTAATCTCTAGGTAAAGATTAATTTTTGCAGCAGCCTTGAGAGAGATACGCGATGTCATTGGGAAAAAGTGCGCTTGTAGATATGTTGGAGATTTTTTTGATCAGTGTCAGACCCCATACGTCGAAGCGATCGCATTTGATTTTCAACCATGAGCTTTGCATCTGCTCGCGAGACTGGCTCAAATTGAATACCTTCGGGACTACTGGTAATTAGGAAAAATAACCTTTGGGCATAGAGGGTAGTGAACAAACTACGAAACTCATCTACCCTACATAGGCGAGATAGCAAGCCAAAAGTAGGATGATTTAGATAATGTTCGGACATTTGGCGGGCTGAGAAATTTAATAATGTAAGACGTGTAAATTTTTTCTGTATCGCAAACGACACAAGCTTGACGAATATTTCATAAAAAAGAATTTAAGCCGAGACTTAGAATACTTCTAGAAATTAGACAATACAACCTATTCGACAATATTGCGATTACTATTTTGATATGTTTAGTGCGATTAATTAGAAAATATTATCAAACCTTAATGACTTTTTGTACAACCTAGCTTTATTGACAAATTTTTTTAAATTGATTGCAGAATTGTTTCTACAGCATAATTAGAACAATGCTAGAAGCAAATCCCTCTTGAAAATCAGTGGATGCTGAGCCTCACAATATTAACTCTTTACATGAATTTCGAGCAAATTATGAGTCGATTTCTTCGTTTCCACGTCTTTACTAAATTTTTATTAGTTATTTTTATATTTACAACTATTCTCTTGACAAATAGTCAAGCGATCGCGGCGGAGCGTCGTCCTGTGATCCCCGCTAACGGACAACCAATTCTTAGTGGCAATATGCATGGCTCTGATTGGATTGCTGCTTCCCGTGATTCTAAGCAAGCCTATTGCGAAGAAGCCTTTGCTGCTTTTCGGGGTTCTGCGGCTCAGAGCTATATCATTAGCCATAATATTCAAAGCCTTAGCCCTGAAGGTTTATGCGATCGCATGGATCAGTACTACAGTCTCGAAGAATATCTCGATGATCGCTTGGGATCAGCAGCAGCAATCGCTCCAATTCTGTTTGCTGATACACCTCTTGGTACTAAATACTAAGCTTTAATCTATAAGCTGCAACTATATCTAAACTAGGAAAACACAGTTTTTAGCAAATTGTCTTATAGGTAAAACTTGATTTTTTAGGCAATCCTTAGGTAAAAGCGTGGCAAAAGCAAGAGAAAATTATTCAGATCCGTATAATTACTTATTAGATATGTTTATGGGTATACAAAAATACACATAACATAGGCTAGAATCTGAGG